>Ga0074198_1000030_pt1:0-100000 | contig 279755 bp, 279 predicted proteins | sample EPASupsiteSAE323_FD_64527 | JGI IMG/M metagenome (GOLD analysis project Ga0074198, IMG submission 64527) | Bioremediated contaminated groundwater from EPA Superfund site, New Mexico - Sample SAE3-23 | ecosystem: Environmental > Aquatic > Deep subsurface > Groundwater > Contaminated ...
CTGGATCCCTTAATCTCATGGATCCCTTAATCTCATGGATCCCTTAATCTCATGGATCCCTTAATCTCATGGATCCCTTAATCTCATGGATCCCTTAATTTCTTTTTAGAGAACTCTTCATATTTCCGTGATTCCCACTTCTTTAACTGGGCAGGGGATTTCATTAATTTCTGGGTTAAGTCCAAGTTCTTTAATGGTGTTAATAACTTCCTTTAGGTTTCCACAACTTGGAGAACCAACTCCCTTAACATCCAGTGGATAGTCTTCTGGAATTACAGTGGCCACATTATCTGCTCCAGACATTAATGAAAACTTAACATTCTCCGGACCGATGGTAGGGGTGGGAACAGTGATCCGTAAATCATTAAACATCAATCTGGTTATGGCAATGGTTTTCATCTGCTCAATCAATGAACAGGGCGGATGATTGGCCATGGGTGTGTCCAGATAGGGATTAAAGCCCATAATCGGTATTTCACCCAGAGTGGGGAATTCTTTAAGCAGGAAAAGATGGTTTACCCGGTTCAAGTATGATTCACCGATTCCAATGAGCAAACCGGATGATAGTTCCAGGCCCACATCGTTAACCATTTTACATGTCATTAACCTGTCTTTAAGTAGTTCACCAGGTTTCAGATGATTAAATAATTTTTGATTTATTGTTTCCAGGTTACAGCATACTGTGTCAGTCTGATATTCGGCCAGTTGCGTCATGGATTCCTGATTGAGATCAGAGCCAACATTAACCAGTAACTCCAGTTTGGTATTTTCTTTTACAACCCTGGCAGCTTGAACTGCATGATGTCCGTTGTATCCATGGGCACCAGAGCAGCTGATCCTGGGAATTCCAGATCTTTCCACTGATTTGGCAGCCATTAATATTTCATCTTCTGTTTTTGTAAAAGAATGATAGTACCCTTCAGAGGATGTTTTAGCTGCGAAACCACAGTATTTACATTTAGGGGTGATTTTACATAAATTAGTTAAATGAACAGTTGATGTGAGTTTAATACTCCTGTTTTTGGAATCTCGAATTTTTGAAGCAGCTTCAAAAATTTTAAGAGTGTCTTCATGAGATTTTGTTCTGAACAAATCCAGAACTTCATATTTTCTTAAATCCTCTTCATTTAACGCCCTGTTGATAATTTTGTTTATCAATTTAGCACCTGATGTGTTTTTATAAGTGTTTTAAGAGTAAGACTTAAATGAACTTCCAATTCTTAACATTTAATTTGAAAGCGATAAGTTTGAAAGCTTAGTTTTTGAAATCAATTATTTCATGAAATCAATTAGTTCCAAATTTTCATATAATTCATTTCTTTTTATTTTCCCGGTTTAAAAAAATAAAAAGGGGTGATTTATTTTACGTTACACGTTGGCCCCTTTCCTTTTCTGTTTTCCAGTACTTCCAGGACTGAAGGCAGCACATCTGCAGCAGCACCGAAGTTCATGGAGTCTGCTGTTCCCAGGAGTGCTCCAGGGTCCAGTTTTTCTTCCATGTGGTCGATTCCCACACTATTCATCAGATCTGTGACCTGGGTTAGTGATTCTTTGGCCATCATCTGGGCGAAACCTGCTGGAGCACCGAGTATGTTCATTACTGAGTCACGGTAGCTCAAGATTCCAGCGTAGGTTATGGCAGTAAGTGCGGAGCACATATCACATACAGGACCTAAAAGTTCGGCAGGTAATTTGAAAGCATCCCCACGTGCGGCTACACCCCAATCAACCAGTTTACAGATGGCGTCTTCAGAAGCATAACCTTCGGCAATGTATACCTGTCCTTTCATTTCAGGAACTGCTCCCGGGTGATAGGATGATACATTGACTTTTGGTGCAATGTTCATTTCATCACTGGATAAGTCTTCAAATATTTTCTGGAACATGGTAGTGGGTACTGTACATGCATGGGTTAAAATGGCACCTTCTTTGAGATCATCGGCGAATTTTTTAATGATCCCCATCTGCATGTCCCCCTTGGGTAACCAGGTCATAACCCAATCAGCATCCTGAACAGCTTCATTATCATCGGTGGTTATTTCAAAACCTAAATCTTCAGGGTGGGTGAAGTGTATGGCACCTTCTGGTGGTTTTGGAAGGTCTTTAGCCACTGCATTTACTTTTTCCCTGATCTGTGGCATTATGCTTTCAGGGTTTTCTTTATGGGCTTCAATAACCGCTTCATATTCAAAGTCATCGATGACTGTGAATTCATTGTCAAATGAAGGGTCTGCAACTACAATTTCATCAATACCAGCTAATTCTTTAAGTTCTGCCCCCATAGCAATGGTGGAATGGGTCATTGCTATTTCTGGTTTTCCGACTTGTTCTGCTACTTCGCAGGCTCGGCTGAAGTTTGTTATCCCACTAGCTGCGTGGGTTCGATAACAACCTGCGCCCAATATTGCAAGTTTCATACTATCACTCCTTTTTTCTGTCAAATAATAATACTACCACTAGTTTTAGTAGTACAAACTAAGATAGTCTAAATGTAATATAAATGTTTTGATTTATGCCACATTATTTAAAAGAAATCCATAAATATAATAAAATTAAACAATATAATAATAAAATTGCATATTTTATGGGACAACATGATACCCGCCATTAAAAATTTCGGTAGTTTACAAAAATTAAACTTGATTCAATGATGAGTATTTCATAAAAACATGTAAATTAAAAAATTAAGTTAATTAAAAAAAATAATTGGATTATGGCCTTTAAAAGCCCCATTTAACCCATTATCATGTTATTTTACCACTACCCCAACTCTATTTTTTGATAACTGTGGCTCTTTCACTGAGGAGGGCATTTTGATCAGTTAATCCTATCATCTTATCTGATAACTGGTCCAAATTCTCCCCATATTTAAGTCCATCAGTCACTGTTTTCTGTTTACGGATGAAAGTTCCTTCAGTCATGTTAAATCCAAATGGTAGATGCCTGGAACATATTTCCCGTAGTTCATCATGGAACTGGTCTGGGTCTTCTATTTCTGTTGTTACAATTTCAATTAAAACTCGGCCCGTTTTAACATGTAAATCAATTTTTTCACCTTTAATTGTTATGAATCGGGATTCTCCATCAGTTTCATCACTTGCTAGTCTTCTTCCGTGCAGAACTATCCTGTTAACAGCATCTATGCAATCTAAGTCAATTAATAGTTTTTCAGTAGTTTCACAGCTTAACAAACGGTGGGGAAATATTTCAATATCTGTGATCTGACTTTCAATATCCATTTATTTCAACTCCATTTTCATGCGTTTCATAAATTAAATTCAAGACCCCCATACCCTTCAAATAATATCTGGATCTATATTCTTATTTTCGGATTTATCTCATTTTCATGGGATTCTAATAAAAAAAATCCCAACAGGTCATTTTGTGAATCCATACATGATTGAATAAGAATAAAAGGAGACTTATACAGTCTCCCTTCTCTGTAGGAGGGAATTGACAGTGAATGGTGGCATTCCATTCACACACTGTCGTAACCAATAGTAATAATATAACTAGTGTTTATTTTATTACTAATGGTTATTCACATAAGAAGTAGTAACAACTATATAAGATTTGCGGTTACGCAAGTAGATGGAGCAATTCCCACTATTGAATTATAAAAAAAATCATTCCCATCATATTAAAAATCTAATAAAATAAATTAATAAATAATGCTTAAATAATAATATTTTTTTCCAAGGTCTCAATTGAAAAAAACTTTCATTAAAAGCCCCATTTTCAAAAATTACAGCCCTATTCCTTTAACCCATTACAACACCATTATTACCCCCACCCTAAACGAAGGCAAAGAAGAATTCATTTAACAACATACTCCTTTTTCAAGTGTTTAATCTAATTTTAACATTAAATGTATTTATTCAAGGCTAAAAAACTGCTTATTACTCATTTTACTAACCAAAACCTTTATAACCATAATACTACTTAACTGTTTATTAATCATCTTGGAGGTAATATAAAAATGATTATAAGTAATACAAATTTGAATGTTTGTGTAAATAAAATAAAGATGATCCGGCCCGGTAAAAATCCAAAAAGCTGTGATCTTAATCTAAACGTTGATTGGAGTATCGAATACAATAGAACAGAAGAAGGGAACATGGGATATGTTTGTACTTTAAAGTCAATAGGTGAAATGCCACTTAAATTTGCCATGCAGGGTTTTTTAGAATGTGAAACTCAAATAGAAGATTTGGAAAAACGTTCAGAAGAACTTTCCCCACTCATTCTAGATAAGTGTATGAACACCATGATAAACATTGTAAACGCCACCAAAAACAGCATAATCACCATTAACACAGTACCTGAAGTTTATTTAAACTGTGTTTCCAGTGAATTCAAAAATTAGACTTTAATACCAATTAAACCAACACTTTAGGATTATATTAAATTCCAAACATTTGAAAGTAAATATCAAATTTCAAGACTAAACCGTTCAATTTCAAGACTCAAAACCATTTAATTTCAAAATTTAGACACTTTAAGGACAATTAAATAGTCTAAGATTACCTCAAACTTATAATCAAAACCCATTTAAAAACAGGTGTAAAAAAAATGTTGAAAATTGCACATACCATCTGCCCCTCCTGCAGTGTAGGATGCGGCGTGAACCTGATAATCAAAAACCAGGAAGCAGTGGGAACCTACCCCTACAAAAGACACCCCATAAACCAGGGCAAAAACTGTAAAAAAGGAAGAGATTCATTCCATCTATTGAATGAAAACCGTTTAAAAACTCCTTTAATTAAAAAAGGAGGATTAGAACAGGTAAGCTGGGAAGAAGCCCTTGATACTGCCAGTTCACAGATGAAATCGTACACTCCCAATGAAATTGGAATTATCACCTCTGGAAACTGCACCAACCAGGAATATGAAACCCTGAAAAAAATCGCTGAATCACTGGGTGTTGAAAACATTGGATACAATGCCGGGGCATTTCCATCCTTTGATTTTGAAACAGCCACCCTAGATGAAGTTGAAAACTCCAGTACCATTTTAATATTAGGAGATGTTTTAAAAGAAAACCCATTATTGGGCCGTAGAGTTATTTTAGCACACGAAAAGGGTGCCAAGATAATATCTGTAGATTTAGTTCAAAAAACACTCACCGGAATAAATTCTGATGAATATATACAGATAGGATCAATGTCTGAATTTTCAGAAATTGGTAAAACAATCCTGCCTAAACTCAATGAATCATCAACAGTCCTGATTGAGAACTTGGAACCCATAGAAGAATTTGAAAATATTCTTAAAATCTTCCAGGAATCTGATGCCAAAATATTACCCGTGATGGAAGAGTGTAACAGCAGAGGGGCTATGAATCATCTTCCTGCTTTATCTAAGAATGATCTGAAGGAACTTCTGGAAAAGGTTAAACTATTGTACGTGGTGGGTGATGACCCTGCATCTTACCAGATTGAATCACTGAAGAACTTGAATTTCATAATTACAGAAGGCTGTTTTGTTAATGAAACTGCTTTGATGTCTGATGTGGTCTTACCTGGATCCTGCTGGGCTGAAAAATCTGGATCCTTCACCAGCACCACTGGAGAAACTCAGAATATATCAAAGATAGTTGAAGCACCGGGAGATGCCAGGGATGATGTGAGCATTATGATTGAACTGGCTGAAAAAATAGGACTGGAGTTGTAAGGTGTATAAAATGGAACCACAATTTTTACTTGCCAAAGCAAAAGACGAAGAAATCGCCACAAAGGGAGAATGTGGGGGTGCTGTCAGCGCTTTATTTAAATATCTTTTAGATCAGGAACTGGTTGACGGAGTTTTAACCCTAACCAGGGGAGATGATGTATACGATGGTATTCCCACCCTTCTTGAGACTTCAGATGACATAATCGAAACCTGCGGATCCCTGCACTGCGCACCAACCATGTTCGGAGACCTGATAAGTAAACAGTTAGCAGACATGCGACTGGCAGTCAGTGTGAAACCCTGCGATGCCATGGCCATAAAGGAACTGGAAAAAAGACACCAGATCGACAGTGATACCATCTACAAGGTAGGGCTTAACTGTGGGGGTACAGTAATGCCAATCACTGCCCGGAAAATGATCGAAATGTTTTATGATGTGGACCCAAAAGAGGTGGTGGCCGAAGAGATCGATAAGGGTAAATTCATCATCGAATTATCTGACGGGACCCATAAAGCTGTGGAAATTGATGAATTAGAGGAAAAAGGATTTGGTAGACGTGGAAACTGCCAGAGATGCGAACTGAAAATACCTCGAAATGCTGATCTGGCCTGTGGTAACTGGGGAGCAGAATCAGGTTGGACCTTTATTGAAGTTGTAACTGAAAAAGGTAAGGAACTGGTGGAAAATGCCCGGAAAAATGGGTACATAGTAGTTAAAACCCCATCTGACAAGGCAATTGCCATAAGGGAAAAGATTGAAGGGGTTATGATAAAGTTAGCCCGTAAATTCCAGGATAAGTATCTGGAAGAAAATTATCCTGCTCAGGATAACTGGGATGAATACTGGAACCGGTGCATAAAGTGTTATGCCTGTCGGGATGTGTGTCCATTATGTTTCTGCAAGGAATGCGACCTTGAAAAAGAGTTCTATGCTGATGAAAATGAAATAGCACCAGACCCCCTTACTTTCCAGGGAGTCAGACTGTCCCATATGAGTTTCAGCTGTGTAAACTGCGGACAGTGCGAGGATGTGTGTCCCATGGAGATTCCACTAGCTCGAATTTATCACCGAATGCAGAAGAAGTACCGGGATGAAACTGGATTCATAGCTGGTGTGAGTGAAGAATTACCTCCATTGTACAGTCCAGAAAAAGGATAAAACATCAACTTTATGGTAAAAAAAAAGTCAATATCTGGAAAAGGGTCAATACTTGGAAAAATACCAATACTTGGAAAAATGGATTTAAAGTTCATAAATGGGATTAAAAAAATATATTGAATTATTAAGAGCTGTGAATTAAAAATAAGGTGATAATAATGTCTGAAAATGATCCAAAAATACTGGGATTTTGTTGTAACTGGTGTTGTTACGGAGGTGCAGACACTGCAGGCACTGCCCGGATGCAGTACCCTCCCAATGTAAAAATTTTAAGGGTGATGTGTTCGGGTAGAATCAACCCCTCAATGGTGCTCAAAGCATTTAAAGAAGGAGCAGATGGTGTTTTTGTGGGTGGCTGCCATATGGGGGACTGTCACTACGATGCAGGGAACTATAAATGGAAACGGCGGGCTAAATTGATTGAAGATCTGCTTCCGGAATTTGGTATTGACAAAGAAAGGTTCCGATTTGAGTGGATATCTGCTTCTGAGGGTGAAAAGTTCCAGAAGACCATGGAAGAGTTCACTAATACCATAAAATCTGAGGGACCTCTTAACAGATTTTTTAAAAAAACAGTTAAGAATTAATGAAAATATACATTTATTCTCTATTTTTTTTATTTCCAAAAAAAACTGAATTTCCCCTATTTTCCTAATATGAAGGAACTAATCCAAAAAAACCTAATTTAAAGGAAATATTCAGCTTCAACCAAAATTTTCAAAAATATAAGTGTATGAAACGAAACTTAAAGATAATTTAATTTAACAAAATCACAGAGCATAATCTTAATATGTAACAAGTCTTTATTACTCAATATTTACAATATTAGTGGAGTATAAGAAAATAGGGAGTAAAAAAATGAAAATAGCAGTTTATGGTGCTGGAAATCAGGAACTTTACGTTAATCAACTGAAATTACCGGAAAAATATGGTGGAACTCCCCCCTATGGAGGGAGCAGGATGGCAATTGAGTTTAAAAAAGCAGGTCATGATGTTTACCTCGCAGAACCTGACCGGAGTATGCTCACTAGGGAGATGTGGAAGACCGTAGAAGATACAGGAGTAATTGTCACTTCCGATGATGCCGAAGCTGCCAGTAATGCAGAAATAGCCGTGCTCTTCACCCCCTTCGGCAAACCCACATTTAACATTGCTAAGAATATCATAACCCACCTTCGGAAAAATGGTGTGATCGCCAATACCTGCACTGTTTCTCCCCTGGTACTGTACTATGTCCTGGAATTAGAGATTAAAAGAAAACGGGGAGATGTTGGTATTTGTTCCATGCACCCTGCAGCAGTCCCTGGAACTCCGCAACACGGCCACTACGTGATCGGGGGACACACCACCAATGATCTGGACCTGGCAACTGGAGAACAGATCCAGAAATGCGTGGATCTGGTTAAAAGCTGCGAAAAAGATGCTTATGTTGTACCTGCTGATGTTTCATCGGCAGTGGCTGATATGGGATCCCTGGTAACAGCGGTAACCCTTTCCGGTGTTCTGGACTATTATCAAGTGGGGACCAAGATCATTAAGGCCCCCAAGGAAATGGTTGAAAAACAGATACTCATGACCCTACAGACCATGGCCTCACTGGTGGAATCATCTGGAGTTGAAGGCCTCTTAAAGGCAATAAATCCCGAGTTACTGGTTAAAAGTGCCAGTTCCATGCATCTTCTAGAAGAACAGGAAGATTTAGATACAGCCTTAGAGACTTTATCTAACCTGGATCCGGAGTTGATGGAAAATGCCAGGGATGCTGAAATAAAACCAACCAATCTAGTGGCTGCCCAGGCATTATCAAAAGAACTCTTGAATTTAATGGGAGAAAGGGCATCGGAAGGTACCATTAGACGGTGCATGCGTAAGATGTTTGAATGAATCAGTTCCTTCGAATAAAATGTTTGAATGAATCAATTCTTTCTAAAATTAAAAACTTTTTTTATATTCATTTTTCTATTCATTTTTTTGGCAGGTTTAAAATCAGGATCCATTTCAGTGGCCTTACTGTAACATTCCCGGGCTTCTGGATCTTTTCCAAGTTTTAAAAGGGCATTCCCTTTACTGTGCCAAATTTCAGCATTTTCAGGGTCTAATTCCAAAGCTCGATTGAAACATTCCATTGCATCTTCATATTTTTCAAGCCATCCCAGTGTAATTCCTTTATTATACCATAATCTGGGATTTTTGGGGTTTACTTTAAGAGCTTTTTCATAACAATCAATTGCTTCTGGGTATTTAACTGCCTTCGTAAGGCTGTTTCCTTTGTTATTCAATATTTTAGTATTTTCTGGGTCTAATTCCAAAGCTTTGTCAAAAACCTCGGAAGCTTGATTAAATTTACGGATTTCCGTGAGAGAAATTCCTTTATTATTCAAGACCATTACATTATCAGGTTCAAGTTCCAGCGCCCTATCAAAGGACTCAACTGCCTTTTTATATTCCTTACTTTCCATAAGTTTAAGGCCTTTCTGATTCCATGCCATTACTGCATCTTGACCCGATTCCATTGTTTCATTAAATGATTCTGTTATTTTTTGATGTTTATCCATCCAGCGGGTACTCTCACCAGTTCCAATTACTAAAAATACTAAAACCCCACCTAAAACTATAAATAATATATTTAATAACGTATTTCCTTCAAAAATCGAAATATATGCCCTAGAATATATTAATAACAGTATTGCAATTAAACCCACAACTGCTATTATCCTATAATGAGTCTTGTTATAATATTCGAACCTATCAAAAATACCATATAATAGTAGCAAAAACCCAAAAGCACCGATAAATATGTTTAAAAAAATGTCATTAAAACTGTAACTATTTGAATTTGTCATAACATTTCCAATAAATAGTAAAAGGAAAATAGACCCTAATAATAAACTTGATGATAATTTCCGCATTTTACACCCATTATTTTTTTGATACATATTATAAAATTACGTTTTTAAATTTGAGGCACTTAAACATTTGGATGATTGAACATTATAAATTCCTGTTGTTTGTTGATTATGAGTTTTGCAGCGATTCACAGCCAGTTTGTAATACTTAAACTAATTTTTATACTAACTTTTAAATAGCTTAACCGATTATTATAATTAGAATAAAAAAATCCAAATTGAGATTATGAAACTGATAGTATTCATTAAATTTTACAGACTTTAAAGATTTTAACAGGTGATTTTAGTGCACGATATGATCAAAGAAGCAGTAAGTGACATGGATTCAGCTCTTGAACTCAGCAGATCAGATAAAAATGTTAATGATGTGGTGGATGCAGTTTCCGAACTATCCACTGCTGAGGCCACCCAGTTGGGAATGAATTTCAAAAAGTTCCCCCTGGGATGTGATTTGACTGAGATCGTGGTGGGTACCTGTGCATCAGACCTGGGAAGGGATGAACTTATGGGTAACTGCATGTTATCTGACATGCTTGGTGCTTCCATCCATGTCTGTGCCTATGCCTTTGCAGATATCGCCGAAACCAACAATATGAGAGGTATTGATATCCTCAGAGAAGTTAGAAAAGCCACTGATGTTCCCCTGGATCTGGATCACTTTGGCAGGTACGGAGCCATGCGCTTCCCCCGGGAGATTGTTAAATGCCCAGGACAGTGCTATAATCAGGGACCACCATTCCAGGAATGTCCACGGGATAGGATCCATGCCAGACTCATGGATAAAGAGGAAGCTGCACAGGATGAGAGGGAAGAATGGATTAAATGTTCCTCATCTGTAGCCATTAACGTTACCAGTGCCCAAGGTGGAAAAGGCCATGCAGCACCCTTAGAAGAGGCTGAAGAGATTGCCAATCTTGCCCAGAAATATGGTAAAGGAGTGGAGGCCATCATGTTCATTGGAGATGGATACGATGATCTGATCACCGGATTTAGTAAAGCCCTGGAATTAGGGGCAGACATCTTTGTACTGGAAGGTGGACCATTCAACCAGTCAAATGACCGCCTGGATAGCTTTGCCAAAGCAGTGGCAATGGCCCGTATACTGGTACCCGGGAAGATCGTTGCCACCAACGGGGCCTATGAAGATGAATGTCGTGTGGGCCTGCGTGCGGGGCTTAATGCCATAATCACCGGTTTCCCCAAGAATCATCATGGATACATGTGCGGATATAGTCCTGGAACTGCGAAAAAAGGTAATTTCGGACTTCCGCGTGTTATAAAAATAATCAAAGAAGAACTCAAAGAAGGCCTGACCAGTGTCCCCATCCAGAGGGGAGAACTGGAAGCATTAGCCACTTCAATTAAAGTAGTAGGTCCTGAAAACGTTTACCCCCAGAAAATAGGAGATTTCACGGTGGGAGACGCCCACTGGGCAGTGGTTCCCCATTCACCAATTTATAAAAAGGTTAAAGTTCAAAAGACCATTCAGAGTATTCATGAAAGTTTGACAGGTAGTAGTACCGCACTCATAGGCGGCAGGTTCGTTTCCTGGGCTTTAGCCAGAGAACTGAACAAGGATATGGATGAGATCATCATCAGTGATAAAGATCCATGGGTGGAAAAGGTAACTGTAGATATATTAAATGAAGAACTCCTATCCAATGTCATTGGGGCCTCATCAGATGATAAATTAGCCTCAAGAACTGCTGATCACACTATAATCACCTCCACCATTCCAGGGTTAGTTAGGAGGATTTCTGGGAAGCTGGATGGATCGATTACTTTGATTTAAATACAATTTTTTTCGAATAATTAGGATATAGGAATATTTGCAGGGTAAATATTTAAGTTTAATGAGTTTATCCCCTAGAGTGGTGAAATGAAGTTAATTATGGTTTTTTCTGGCTCAGAAAACCCAAAGTTAGGCATATCTGCATTGCAGCATATGGGCCATAAAGGAAACTAGAGAGTACTTGAAATATTTATATTCGGGCAGATGGTTAAGGAATAAAGTGGGCTGTTGAAACTCTTCATAGATAACTATTTTTTCTGATATTATAATCAGCTCCACTCACAGTGCTTGTTCCCTAACACAATGTAAAATAAACCTAAAAAATAAAAAAAGTGAAGTTTATGGGAAAATAATTTTCTTATACTCGGATTGACACTTTAACAATTAATTAAGAATTAACACCTTAACAAATCATTAATTAAGCCTGTCTGCCCATGTTGACCACTTCAAACTCATCCAGATTCACACTTCCTATAATCCGGTAGAACTCTTCTTCAGGTTGACTGTGGAGTTCTTCATGATCAATACCCCTTGCCTGTTCTAGTCCACGGATGTAGTATTTGAAGTCGGGACCCAATTCATCCATGATCCGGTACCCTCTTCCAATCTGAATCAGTTCATTTTCATCACAATCAGAGACTAAATTGTCTATTTTCCCTTTAAGGCGTTTTGTGGGTTGCCTGTAAGTTCCCATCTCCAGTGCAGTTTCAATATCCGTGGGTACTTCCAGTTCACTTGCCAGTTCTGTTTGAGTTTTTCCGGTGTGTTTTCTGAATCCTAAAACCAGATTTTTTAGATCTTCTTCCATATTTTTATGCCTCCTACTTTTAAGATAATCTCCTACTTTTATTGATAATAATATGATCCCACTATTATAAATAATTTTTTAAATAAAAGTATTACTATTGGTGGGTTTATGAAGAGAGGTTCTAAAAATCTCTTTAAAAATCATTCCCGCCCAACCCGAAAGCTTATTTATTTGAAAATCCTATCTATTCCAAAGTGCCAACTCTTTATAATTAAAAAATATAATTAATCCAGATTAACATTTTACATTTTAACTGAAATTAAAAAATAGTTCATATATATAAAAAAAAAATAGCTCATTACAGGTGTCAACTTGAAAAAAGGTTTTATATTCGTTATCATAGCATTAATCCTGCTGGTGGCTTACATGCTGGTGGAGCCCTACTGGATTGAAACTAAACATATAACCATTGAATCAGACCAGATACCAGCCCAGTTCGATGGGAAAACAATCGTTTTCCTCAGTGATATTCATGCTGGCCCATTTTTCAGCCAGGACAGAATTGATAGTTTGGTTAGCCAGGTTAATGCCATGAACCCGGATCTCATCCTCTTGGGAGGGGACTACATTGATGGAGATTCTGCATATATTAATTCAACATTTGAGTCTTTATCCCAATTAGAATCACCCCTGGGTGTTTATGCGGTTTTAGGGAATAAAGATCCCCAGGATTACACTCTGGATGCCATTCCACACTATGGAATTACTTATATAGGGAATAAAGGCACCTGGATTGAAGAAAACGGTTCCAGAATTCGTTTGGGTGGAGTGGGTGACTATAATAATGGCGCCCAGATCCAGAACGCCACCACATCAGTGGTCACACCCCAGGATTTTGTTATGATGATTAGCCATAACCCAGATTACTTCCCCAAGGTGAATAAATCCAAGGTTGATCTGGTTTTCTCCGGTCACACCCATGGAGGACAGGTAACCTTTTTCGGCCTCTGGGCTCCCAGTACTCATTCAGATTACGGGAATAAATATCGGACCGGAGTAATTGAAGAAAACAACAGCACTTTGATTGTGAGTAATGGTATAGGAACAACCATACTCCCCCTACGGTTTTTTGCAAGGCCCCAGATCATTGTGGTGGAACTGAAAAAGACATGAATATAGAAGTTGAAAAAATAGTCTCTTGGTAGAATCTTAAAATCAGGGATTTTATCAAGTTAAATAATAGATCAGGAACTTCAACTTTGGATAATAAGATCAGGGATTTTATCAAGTTTAGATAACAGATCAAGGATTTTTATCAAGTTTGGATAAATTTATTCACATTTAAACTCTTTTAAACACATTCCCCTGGTCATTCCCGGTTTTTTATCTAAAAGGAGTTTGATTGCTTCATCAAAATGTTCCAGTGCTTCCTCAGTTTTTTTAAGTTGTTTGAGGACCACTCCTTTATTGTACCACGCCGGGAAGTAGATGGGATGCAATGCAATGATCTTATCAAAGCACTGGAGAGATTCTTCCTTGCGACCTATATCCATTAAGATAAGGCCTTTATAATTTATAACATCCCACTCTTTAGGTTCAATTTTTAAAGCTGCATCAATGTATTCCAGTGCATCTTCTAGTTTTCCCATTTCATAGTATGCCCGCCCTACATTATAAAGGGCAATAAAAGAGGCAGAATCTGATTCCACTGCTTTGTTAAAATAATCAATTGCTTCAGGATAATTTTTTAGATCAAAGAGTATTTCTCCCTTGGCATTACACAGATCAGGATACAGGTCATCAGATTTATCAATTAATGCCAGGGCTTCGTCAATTAATTTCTGGGCAGTTTCATTCTCTCCAATGAAATGATAGGATAACCCATTAAAATACAGTGCATCAACATCATGAGGTTCTTCAGAGAGAAACTTTTCATAGGAACGTATAGCTTTATCATATTTCCCTAAATAGAATAGTACTGTTCCTTTATCAAAAAATAATCTTATGTTTTCAGGGTTGTATTCTAAAGCTTTGTTATAATCCTTCAAAGCCAGGTGAAGGTCTCCAACATCAACGTACACTGCTCCCCTTAAAAGGTGGGCATCAGGGTTATGTGGTTCGAATTCCAATGCTCTGGAGAAAAGGTCAATTGCTTCAAAATAGTTTTTATGGTCTAACCATGTTTCTATACCCTTTTCAATGTAATAGTGGGCACCTTCAGTGTTCATTACAACCCCCCTTTGTTATTTATTATTTCTTTATTATGAAATATAAAATTTGGGTTGAAAATTAGTACTTATAAAAATCGTATTAAATTATTCAAAAATAAAAAAAATCCACCCTTATCCCACAAATGGGATGAAGGGTGGCTATTTAAGGGTTTTATGGAATATTAATGGATTTAAGTACCTGCCCCTCCACTTAAAGTGTCAGTGGACATGTCCATCAGGAGAGGTTTGGGTAGTTCAATGCCGATGGTTTCTTTTATAACGTCTTCCACGGTTTTAACTGGTAGGAATTCCATTTCTTCTTTGACATCGTCTGGAACATCATCCAAGTCCTTCATGTTTTCTTCAGGTAGGATGACCCTTTTTATTCCTGCTCTGTGGGCGGCTAAGACCTTCTCTTTAATACCTCCAACAGGCAAGACTGCTCCACGGAGGGAGATTTCACCAGTCATGGCCAGTTTGGGGTCCACGGTGTGTCCGGTTACCAGAGAGGCAATGGTGGTTAATAAGGCTACTCCTGCAGATGGCCCGTCCTTGGGTATGGCCCCGGATGGTACGTGTATGTGCAGGTCCTGTTTATCAAATTCCACCTGTTTTAGGTTGAAGGCCAGTCTGGAGCGGATGAGACTCTGGGATATCTTGGCAGATTCCTTCATCACATCCCCCAACTGTCCGGTGAGGAGGAGTTTCCCGGTTCCGGGCATGAATGCTCCTTCAATGAACAGTATGTCTCCACCTACAGGTGTCCAGGCCAGGCCAGTTACCACTCCAGGTGGGTTGTGTTTCCCAGCCATGTTGATCTGTATGAGTTCGTGTCCCAGTAGGTCGTAGAGCATGTCTTCTTTAACTACGTAGGGCAGGTCTACTTTACCCAGTACGATTTTCTCTGATGCCACCCTTGCTACAGTTGCCAGTTGCCGTTTAAGTCCTCTTACTCCTGCTTCTCTGGTGTACTTTTCAATGATGGTTTTTATGGCTTCATCATCAAACTGGATCTGAGTTTCATCCAGACCATTCTCCTCTAAGACCTCGGCAATCAGATGATTTCGGGCTATGTGGAATTTTTCATGGCTGGTGTAACTGCCGATTTGAATGATTTCCATACGGTCCCTTAGTGGGCCTGGTATTCCCTTCAGGGAGTTTGCAGTGGCTATGAAGAACACTTCAGACAGGTCGTAGGGTACTTCCAGGTAGTGGTCAGAGAAGGTGTTGTTCTGTTCAGGGTCCAGAACTTCTAAGAGGGCACTGGCAGGGTCTCCACTGTAGGATGCCATTAGTTTATCTACTTCATCCATGATGAACACTGGGTTTCTTTCACCAGCACGTTTCATTCCCTGGATTATCCTACCGGGTAATGCTCCCACGTAGGTTCGTCTGTGACCTCTGATTTCAGATTCATCCTTCACACCACCGAGACTGATACGGACGTATTCACGCTGGAGTACTTCGGCAATACTCTTACCCAGACTGGTTTTACCTGTTCCGGGTGGTCCTACCAGGAGGAGTATGGAACCCTGTTTGTTTTGTTTGAGTTTCATCACTGTCAGGTGCTGGATGATCCTGTCTTTTACTTTATCCAAGCCGTAGTGCTGTTGGTTTAAGATTTTTCGTGCTGCTTCAATGTCGATGTCTTTGACCTGGCTTTCACCCCATGGAAGGCTGGTTAAAAGGTCCAGGTAGTTTCGGATGACGTTTTCTTCAGAGCTGTGTGGTCCCTGGCGTTCCAGTTTGTGCAGTTCTTCCAGGGCAATCTCTTTCACCTCTTCTGGCATGTCTGCTTCTTCGATTAATTCCCGGTAATCTTTCTTACCATGCCCCCCTTCTGAGTCGGTTAGTTCATCCTGCAGGACTCGGAGCTGTTCTTTGAGCATGTTTTCCCGGTGTTTTTTGTTCATTTCCTCGTTGAGCTTGGCAGCCATTTCCATCTGGAACTTTATTGAATCTTTTTGTTCAATCAAGATGTCCAGGAATTTCAGGCTTTTCTCTTTTAAGGAACGTATTTCCAGTAAAGCCTGTTTTTCTTCATGGGAGAGTCTTGTGTAAGGGAATAGGTTGGCTATTACCTTTCGGAGATCATCCAGTTGATTGATCTGATCTACATAGGCCTTGGAGTCTTTGAAGTTTTCACTTATTTCAGAGACAATGTACCTGACATGTTTAATCATATCTGCCTGGTCTTCAGGGTCTAGATCAATTTCATCAGGAATTAACTCATATTTAGCCCGGTAGTTTATACCATCCGGGATTAATTCTTTAATCTGGACTCTTTCTATGATTTCTACCCTTAAATGATAGAAATCTCTCATTTCTTTGGCGTTTTCCACTCTGATTAAGGTTCCTATTTTGTTAATATCTGATTCTGCGTAGTATCTGGCGGGTGTTCCGTCTTTGGATGCTACGGCAATCCCATAATAATCATCGTTTTTAACTCGGTTGTGTATTTCACTCCCATTTTTTTTACCGATTTTAAGATTCATGTTAGTTTCATGTAATAAAACCATGTCTGGTAAAACTAACACAGGTAATTCTTCTTTTGCTTTTATATCACTCATATTATCACTCACAGGGCTTGGTTTATGATTTGAAGTTTAATGATGAATTTAATACTCATAAATTTACTTTAAATTCGAAATATTGAATTTAATGATTTGGAAGACATTAAAAAAATTCTAACCCACAACTTGGGGGGGGCTAATATTCTTCCTTTTTTTCCGAATGTTTACAACTGGATCTTTCCAGCTGACTACACTTGGCAAATGCACATGTAAATAAAAAATCAATTCTTTTCTGGTGTTTTTGCATGGAGGGCCTGTTGAATTTGTAGTAAATGTAGTTCCCCTCTTTTTTGGCAACGAGTATGTTGGCATTTTTTAGGATTTTCAGATGCTGCGATGCTGCTGGCTGTGTTATGCCCATATCCTTTGACATTTCCGTTACACTGACTTTATCCACTTCACCTGAAGCCAAATAGTAGATAAGTAGCAACCGATTGACATTGGCCAGGGCTTTAAGCACTTCCTCCAGTTCTTCGGTAGACTCCAATGTTGACTTGGAATTAATCCTAAGCATAACACATGTTATATAAGTATATGCTTATATACTTTTCCATCATACTGATCTGTCTGGAAATTATTAAAATAGCCACCAGACTGGTTAAGATAAAAATTACACAAGGAATCTTTAATATTTAGTTTAAGGACAGGTTCGGGATGCACCCTTCTTTGCAGACCCCTTATTTCAAAACAACTTGATATATTAAATATTAAGTTGAATATAATAATAGATTAGATGGCGGGGGAGATGTTTTTTGGATGTTAAAGGAAAAATATCAAATAGAAGTTTAGTAAACCTTACTATAGTCTCCGGCATGTTTTTATGGTCTTTCAGCGCTGGGATGGTTAACCTATCCCTACCAACCATTGCTCAATACTTTGATATTGGTTCAGCCACAGTATCTTGGGTGATAGTCTGCCATTTTATTACTTTAGTGGGATTACTCTTATTCTTTGGACGTTTAGCATATTATGTGGGTCATAAAACCATTTTCATGTGGGGCATATTCATATTCGTCCTTGCTTCCTTCTTTTGCGGCATATCCTCTAAATTTGAACATATTCTTATATTAAGAGCAATTCAGGGCATTGGTTCAGCTATGCTTCTTTCAGTTACCCCTGCTATCCTATCAAAGATATCTTCCTCAAAAAGTAGAGGTAAGGCTTTTGGTTACATATCCCTGGCCACTACCCTGGGTTTATCAATAGGGTACTTGGTAGGTGGAACAATCCTGGAATACGCTAGCTGGAACTGGATATTCATCGTAAATGTTCCTATAGGAATAATAGTTTTATTGATGGCCCAAAAATTCATGCCAAAGGAAACAATTGTTTCCCCTAAGGATAAATTAGATAAAATAGGAGCTATTATTTTATTTTTATTCTTCTTCTCTTTGATATTAGCTATTGAACCAATGAGAACTGTGGAATTTCCTCTTTTGACCATTTCGATTGGTTTAGCAATAAGTATTATCCTGGGATTAATTTTTATTTTCTGGGAGTTGCGTCACCCCTATCCATTGATAGATCTTAAACTATTTTTAAACCCTTACCTTACACTCACGGTTTTGATTGCTTTTTTAACCACATTAGTCTTAACTGGGACAATATTTCTGGTTCCTTTCTATCTGGATCTAGTTATGTCTTACAGCACGGAGTTGGCAGGGCTCATTATTTTTATGGCAACTCTGATAATACTGGTGGGGGGACCTTTATCAGGACGGCTCTCTGACAAATTTGGTGCTAAAAAAATCAATATTTTGGGTGTTTTTATACTCTTGATTGCTCTTATACTTTTAACCTTTTTCGATCAAACAGTAAGTTTAACCTTTATTTTAATTGTACTTGCTCTTAGGGCTTTATCTGACGGAGTTTCTAATCCTGCTAACAGTAAACTGGTGATAAGTTACAGCCCTCGTGGGATGGAGTATACAGTATCCAGCTTATTAAATGCCGCCCGCTATCTGGGGGTGGTAACAGGAGTTGTTGTCTTTGAAGCAGTTTTCAACAAAACCATCAGCCAATATGGTCAAACCCTAACATCTCATGGATCAATAGAGAAAACATTACCCGTAGGTGCTTTGGTTGATGGGTTCCAAACAGCATTCTTCATTGGAGTTATTTTAACGGTATTTATAATTATTCTAACCTTTTTAGGCAGTGCAGGCCCTGATGAGAATTGATTAATAAAAATGCATCCTCAGGATATTTTCTTAAAATTTGTTAATCTGGCCCGAAAGTACTTAGAACCGCACCAACATGAATTACATTTGATAAAATAAATACAAGAACAATTACAACAGCTGCTATTAATATGTATACTCCTTTTTTATTGGTCTTTTTTTGCACTGCTACCGCGATGATTCCACAAATTATACCAATTAACAAGAACTGTATGAACCCTGAAATTGCCCCTCCTATATATAAAATAGCGGCGAGTGTTTCAGGTGGTGTGTTGATGTATAGATTAGCCACTTGAGTGTTTGTTTGATTTTGTGATAAGACAACTACCAATGGAGCGGATGTAAGTCCAGCTATGCTTGTTGGTACTCCTCCGTACAATATTCCATTAGTATAACTTAATTCCACAAGATAAACAGCAATGAATCCACCAATTACTGGTGCTATTAAACCCATTTTTGGTAAATACAATCCAGTAAATAAAGCTATTAAAAATGAAACCACAAATCCAACAATAACCGCCTTCCAATTTAACTTCATTTTTCCCCACCAATTATAAAATTATCACACTTAAACTCACATAAAGAAATTTTCCCATTGGACTAACTGTAAATTCATTATTATATACTTAAACCTTATTAATAAACGATTGGTACATTATTATTGTCATTTTTTATTTTACAATTGATAACATTGAAACTACCAAATCTCAAAACTCCTTCTCATTCATAACTCCAAAGTGAATACAGAAAAGTTAATCCTCCTTAACACTCGATTTTTCATTTTCAAAAATAATACATAAAAATCATGAAGTTTTTACTTAGACTAAGTATTAATCTTTTGATAGACTAAAATAAAGGCGTAATACCCAAATATTTATATAATCATAAGGGAGATCGTTTGAAGATATTATTACTTAAGCTTAATTGTCTTCAACGTTTTTAGGTGGATCATCAAGATTCAAGGTTTTCATAATCATAATTATGCCACATATGACTCCTAATAATACCATAATAGGTGCTAAAACTTTCCCTCTGCTAAAATATTCGAAATTGAACCACAAAATAATGATTGCACCGCTTTCGATAAAAAACAATATGGCTGAAGTAAAATAAATTAATTGTTTAATTTTTACATTCAGTTTTTTCCATATTCCTATCTTGTTAACCAAGTAAAAAGTTAAACCGAATATTAGTCCTACAATTCCTAAAGTTACTATGATTGGTAAGTTGTAATACATTGCAATAAATAAAAATAGACTAAATATAACTAGCATTGAAGGGATGGAAGAATAATCTCCAAATAACTTTTGAATCTTCTTTTCTGCTTTTTTCCTCTTCAATTTCCCTGAATTATCAAAATATTCTAAAGTTCCACCACAGTCACATTTATCAGAGAAATCTTCAGGGACTTCTCCCTCGGGAAACTCATAGTATTCGCCACATTTATTGCAAACAAGATAACCCATTTCTACCCCTTCAGTAATAAATTTAAATCAAGAATTAAATTAGTTCATGTCATTAATAACTTTATTGAATCAATGATTATGCTTTTATCAAAACTCATTGATATTACTTATTCTTACCATAAAAATACAAATTAAAACTTAGCTACCTTAACGGTAAAAACATCAAAGAACTTTCAAGCAAACAACAGGCCAAACTTAGAAGAACTAAAATAGGATTCATCTTTCAACGTTTCAACTTACTTTCCCAGTTAACCGCTCTAGAAAATGTCATGCTGCCTATGATGAAACCAGACAAGGAAAAAGCCCAGAAAATTCTTGACCTGGCGGGGCTCTTAGGAAAATATGATCGACTTCCAACGCAGTTATCCGGAGGAGAAGAACAAAGAGTAGCTATTGCCAGATCCCTGGCCAACGACCCTGTTATCTAATACTCGCTGATGAACCAACCGGTGAACTTGACACCACGAACAGCCGAATGATCATGGACCTCTTAACAGAGTTAAATAAAGATGGGATGAGCATTATTATTGTTACTCATGACCCCATGGCTGCAGAATATGCCCATAAAACTGTCAAGATGAAAGATGGGAAGATTGGTAATATTAGTTAATCTCATTGAGGAGGGATAACCAAAATCAGAAAATGATATATTTTAGAAGTAGTTCCCATAAATAGAAAAGGATCCAGAATAAAAAAAAGGAGTTTGAGATTATTCAGACAGTTTTTCAACCTGTCTATCAATCTCTTCCAGAGCAGCTTGTGCAGCTTCATCAGCCAGGTTTTCATCTGCTTTGCAAAGTTCATCCAGGAAGAGTTCTACTTCTACATCAACATCAAGACCATCTTCTTGGTTGAATTCAACTCTTAACTCCATATCCTGGACTTCTTTTTTAGAGACCTTGGAAAAAATATAGTTTTCTGCAACTACTGCTGCAGCTTCGGATATTTTCTCCATTTCAGGGTCGGTTAATGTTTTCAAACTTTAAACCTCTGTAACTTAGGGTATGGTACCAATCAATAGTAATTGGCCCCATAAGATACTAAACTTTAGTTGCCGAGTCCGGGCTGCTGCTGCATCTGCATGGCTTCCTGTAAGGATTCCTGCATTTCCTGTAACCGTTTCATGACCCTTTCTTCCTGTCTTTTAACTGTTTTTTCCCTGAGCTGTAGGGTTTCCAGTTTTTCGGTTAGTTCTTCAGTTAGTTCGGGTTTAGCCATTTTAATTAACAGGGTTCCGGCAGTTTTGTAAACTTCAGCATTGTCATCCACTTTTTCCAGTTCTTCAAGGGCCTTTTCAGCTTCTTTTATCTGAAGATCCACATTCTGTTTCTGCATGGTTATGGCCTGGGCCTGCTGTTGCATCTGCTGGAATTGTGCTAGTTGATGTTGGATATTTTGGGGAATTTCCATATTTTCACCTCTATATTGTAATAAGTATAAGTCTATGATCCATTAATTTCAATAATTTCTAAATATGTGATGTTTTAATTAATAGTTTAATTTAATATTTTAATTAATGTTTTAATTCTAAAATCTGTTGTGAAAGCATTACCCATCGCAGGTAAGAATTCAAGGACGCTCTAAGGGAGGGAGTGTCACGCGCAGTGATGGTGATTTTTAGAATGTTTCTCTGACATTCAATCTCAGTACTGGTTCGTTCTGATGGTGATCCTCTTATTTCAGGTTCAATTGACCTTAGAACTATTTCTGCATCCTCGCGAGAAGGAAATTCAAGTTCTATCTGGCTTTTGACCTGTTTAAGAGCTTTTATCCCCATCACCTGCCATTTTCCATCCCTGAAGGTAAATGCGTGGTCCAGTAGCCAGGCCCTTTCCATCGAAAAATTCGATTAATGGTCGGGATTTACTGGTCCGGATGAGTATGAGATTTTCATCAGAATTTTCCCCTGGTTCTTCAAGGGGAATTTCAAAGATTTCAGGGGATATATCTTTTAATTCATCCACTTCACACCGGATATGGAGGTTATCCTTCTTCATCCTTCCCTTGGGAAGGGAAAAGTCTACAGTTAACTGGAGACTTATGAAGAGTTCTCCATCCTGATAAAGTTTCATCCCATTGGGGTTTCCATCTCTTTCAGATACTACAGCAACCCGGTCTTCTTCCATTTCATTTGCCTTTAAAAAGACATCCCTGAGGCTCATTTTACCACGGTTTACGCAGCGAGCTTTTAGCGCTCGTTCCAGCCCGCGGCAGAATGTTCTTGTTCTCTGGGATGGTTTTCGGGAAGTGGTGATTAACATGAATTAACCAAATATGAAGATGGATTTTCAGATGATGCTCTTATGAAACGGATACCAAATGATACCCCTTTATAAAGATAGATACTAAATGATACCCCTTTATAAGATGGATATACTATGATGCCCTTATAAAGAGGGATATTCAGTGATACCCATGAAATTGGATATTAAATACCATATGAAGAGAGGATATCAAATGATACCCTCAAAAAGGATTTTTATCGGGCTTCCACTTGTCTCCTGACTGGAGGGATCTCCTTAAAGAGAATCCTGTAACGGCAACTGGGACATTTAGATTCTGTGTAACCTTTAATATCTACCAGTGTACCACATTTATCACATTTATACAATTATAAACCTCCAACAATCCTCTTAATGTTCCTGGTTGCGGTTTTACCCATTGGGGTGTGGGGCATGTATGCTCCGCCAGTGAAGACTGCACCACATTTACGGCACTTCCATATTCCTGCCGCAGTCCTTTTAACTCCCTCTCGGTCACATTTAGGACAGATGTGATTTTTCTTCATGTTATCTTCGATGGCCTTCACGGTTCTTTTTGCTTTCCTACCATATCTGGCACCGAATCTGCCTGTTACACCTACTTTCTTAGTTCTTGCCATAATTATCACCTTATTAGTTGTTATTTTTTTAAATTGAAAGGAATTCGGATGGTTATTCATCCAAATTACCTGGTTACTGTATATTTTTGTTAGTCTTTTGATTTTGGCTCTTATCATAGCCAATTTTTTGTGCCCAGTTTACAGTTTAGTAATGTTTTCACGAAGTTCTTTCGTCTTCTTTTGAGCCATTCCAACAGCCTTCAAGACTTCTTCACGTGTGAGGGGAACAGATCCTCCTTTTTGCATGGCACAGATACTTCCATCTGTCCGCATACCAATGGATATTCTGGCGTCCAGCACATCATCTTCCTCCAGGGAAGGATCTGCCACCAGTTCTCCACCGATCTTGGCCATGGTGCACATGAGGGGTTGTTCCTTGATTGGGATGGGAACCATCTTTTCATAGTCAATTACGACTTCGTCACCTTCAATGGTTGTGCTTGGTATTTTGGTGTTCATGAGGGCGGCTAAACTGCCCAGAACAGCGGCGTCCATGAGGTTGCCATCGTAATCTACAATGTGCAGATCAAGGAATATCATCCACACCTTCTTACCAGGTATGATGACCAGTTTTTCCAGGTCCAAAGTTTTCCCTTCTCGTATGCAACGGTCGGTTACACGGGAAAGTTCCACTGAAGTTTCATTAGGTGGTCCTGCTTCGAAGTTAGGGGCTGCCATTGGCAGGAGTTCGGAGTTGGTTATCAGAACACCCACGTTTGGTGTGTCAGGGAATGGTTCGCCGATCTGGGGTTTGGCACCCACTACTATCTGGGTTTTACCTATTTTCACCCGGGCAGAACCTTCGGCTTTTTTAATTACACCGGTTTCCAGACTTATTTCCCGGTACTGGTCCAGGGCTCTTCCATCTGCTCTTTCCCCATTTTTGATGAGATTGGCAACACTTTCCTTTATGATCTCTGGTACTACGCTCTGCACCATTTTAATCACCGTACCTGTTCTTTATGGCATTTTTCTGTTCTTCGCTGATGATTTTACATCCTTTTACAGCCAGATCCAGTGCTTTTTCGAATTCATCACCAGTGAGGTGTCCGTCCATCTGCAGCAGGGTTATGTCCCCGGTGCGTGGCATCATGGCAATGGGTAAGTCAGCTTCTCCTTCCTTATCCTCCCATTCTGATAAGTCCATGATAACCTTACCATCAGCTTTACCTGCGGCACAGGCTGCCACCATGTCCCTCATGGGTATGCCTGCATCGGCCAGGGCCACAGAGGCCGCGGTTATACCGGCACATCTGGTTCCTCCTTCTGCCTGCAGGACTTCTATGAAAATATCAATGGTTGATCTGGGGAATTTTTCCAGGAAAACTGCAGGGTTTAATGCTTCTGCGGTGATCTTGGATATTTCCACTGATCTACGATCTGGTCCTGGTCTTTTACGGTCTTCCACCGAGAATGGTGCCATGTTATAGCGGCATCGAAGGATTGCCATGTTGGGTTTTAACAATCTGCGCACGTGTAATTCTCTGGGACCATAAACAGCTGCTAGAACCTTGTTATCACCGATTTCTACATAAGACGATCCATCGGCTCTTTCCAAGACTCCTGCCTCTATTTTCAAGGGCCTCAGTTCATCGAAAGCTCTTCCGTCTGGTCTTTTTTTAGTGACAGAAGTTATTAAACTTCCCTTATTACTATCTCCAATTGATTTGCTGGTTAGAATAATAATCACCCCTTACTGAATCAATTCTTCTTCATATTCATCTTCTTCTTTTGTGGCTGGTTTTTCGGTATCTGGTTTTTCGGTTTTTTCACCGAGAAGTTCCAGTAACATGTCCCTTATTCTGTCGGTGAGGCCAGATGTGTGTGCTTCTTCTTCAATGGTTTTAACAACCTTCTGCACTACTCTTTCCATCTCGGGTTTTCCTTTAACCCAGACAACTCCGTTTTGACCTACCACTACTTCACATCGGGTTTGGTCTTTGATCATGTTGATCATGGATCCTTTCTTACCTATGAGTCGGGGCACCTTGGTGGGGGTTATGTTGATGAGAATTCCTCCACGGAATTTACCAAGCCCTCTACCTTTAAGACCAAGTTTCACCTTTTTAACTTCGTCAACGTCCACCACGCGCAGGAAAAGCACATCTCCCACATTGAAAGCACGGTTTAAATCTCTTTTTTCCTTACCGAAAACTTCTGCTGCGGGTAATATCCCGGAGTAAGGTGAGTTTATATCCAGGTTCCACATGGAGAAGCGGATGTCAGATACTTTACCAATAACCACATCTCCTCTTTTAGGGATGTATTTGCTCTGTAATGGTATGACACTAATTTTTTTATCCCGTACAGCCACCAGACCAACCAGGGAAGAACATACCTTGTCTTCTTCTGTGAAAGTTCCTCTTCCTGAGTGATAGTCCCCTTCTGCTAAGATCTCACCAGGAACTACTATCTGTTTATCTTCTACTAATAACACGTTTTGCCTCCTTTATAGGCTAAAAAGAAGTTTTATTTTAAGAGTTTGGTTTCCACCTGTCCATGGGTAATCTCTGAGAGTCTCTGATAGAAACTTTCCTGCATACCACCCGGGATTTCCACTACAGCAACCCATGACCCATCCTGTTGCCATTCTTCTTTCATGGTTTTTCCATATTCAGGTAGGACTCCGTAAACCTTTCCAGTGTCCTCTCCAGGTATGTGGATGGCCACCCTCACTTTTTCAAGTCTTATGGGTATTAACTTACGGATAGCCTTTAGGGTGATGTTCACCTGTTCATCCACACTCTTAAAGGGATCCACCCTGACCTTAGCCTCTTCCATGGCTATTTCAATCCTTCTTGCAGGGTGGGGGAGCTTTGTCTGAGGATTTATGGCTTCTCGGGCAATTTTAGCCACGACCATTCTCCTTTTATCCTCCTGCATATCCCTCCGTTGTTGGGCAGTGAGTTGAACCTGTCCTTTACGGATAATGATGGCAGCAGCTTCCAGGGGATCAGTGGTGTCAAAGGCTTTATTCATTGCCTCTTCTGATGCTTTATCCCCCTTTTTAGAATCCTTGAAAACCTCTTCAACAGCCAATATCTCTTCAATTTGGATATCTTCTCCCCTTTTAAAATCAGATGCTAGATCTGGATCCACCAGGATCTCGAATCTTTCCCCGTAGTATTCCAGGCGGGCTATAACGGCATCTTCCAGGGTGATCATAAATTATTCCTCTTCTTCCTCATCCTCCTTTGATTTGCGGATGAGGAGTTCTTCTACATGTTCTTCTATTTCATCTTCTGTGAGTTTGCGATATTTATGAGTGGCTTCTTCTATGACCGCGATTTCTACGCTTTCTTTGGTGGTTTTACCTTCGGTTGCCTCGTAGATCGCATCTAGTGCCAGTTCCATGGCTTCATTGATTTTCATATCTTCGCTGTAGCCCTTTTCAAAGACTTCCATGGCCATTGCTCTTCCAGCTCCAATTGCAGTGGCCTTGTATTCAATTAAGGCACCACTGGGGTCTGTTTCGAACAATCGACATCCATTGTCTTTGACTCCTCCGATGATCAGTGCTGAACCGAATGGTCGTACTCCACCATGCTGAGTGTACATCTGTTTCATGTCACAGATCTTCTTGGCCAGCATTTCCACTGGTATGGATTCGTTGAAGGTGATCTTGTTGATCTGGGATTCCATTCGAGCTTGTTCAATGAGTTTACGAGCATCAGCCACTAAACCTGATGTGGCGGCTCCTATGTGTTCGTCGATCTGGAATATCTTTTCAATGGATGTGGGTTCCACCAGTTTGCTGCTGGGTCTTTTATCTACCACCAGCACAATCCCCTCTGCTGATTTCACTCCTAATGAAGTTGTACCTCTTTTTACAGCTTCTCTAGCGTATTCAACCTGAAATAGCCTTCCATCTGGGCTGAAAATAGATATACCTTTATCATATCCTGCTGCTGGGAACGGTTGCATATCTTTATACCTCTTTTAAATTTTTTGATAAAACAATGAACTTCAATAAGATATTGGTTTAGAAGTTAATAAAACCATTTATACATTTTATTCATCTGCTGCCTTCAATTTAATAAAGTTTGTTATTGCCGCTTTGATGGTTCCTGAAATTCCCAGAGTTTGGAAAACTACTCGTTTTCCGCGAAATTTAGTTATGGTGGGGATTACAGCACGGGCCCGGTCTACTTCATCCCGGTTACATCGAATGATTCCCTTAACCATATTTTTTCCAGGTGCCGGATAATTCCACACCTTCACCACCCACAATTCCAGTTGGCTGGCTCCACATGCCCCGTAAAGGTTTCCAGATGACTCTGTAACCAGGGATATTACATCATCCCGCTGGAGGGGGATTTCTGAAAAAGCCTCAAATGCAAGGTATCTTTTCTTATCCCTAAGGTGAGTGGGTAATATTTTAAGCTTCATAAACCCTTATATCTCCATATCTGAGTTTAATTATTTGAATTTAAATCTTATAATTCATCCATTTCTTATTTAATAATTGATTAGAGGGATGTGATCTTAATACTAGAGGGATGTGTTCTTAATCAAGGAAGAATATTTTCAATCAAGAAATTAAAGATAAAATCATTATTATAATAAAATCCAGTACATTTTGCTTACCAAGTACATTTTTTAATTATTTTATCAAACGTATCCCTGGAACTATGACTGCATCTCTTATTTTATTTCTCTGGATAATCTCCTGTGGAGTTTTTGACAATGCATCAAAAGCCTCCTTCTTCGTCATTCCAAAGCAAGCTGCCAGAGCTGTCACGTCTTTTGGGTTGCGCAGGCCATAAATAGAATTGGTATCACTGGTGATGATAACCGGGACCTCGTATTTACGATGCAACTTCATAATCTGTCTAAACTGACTTAAAACCCGGTATTGTTGGTTTGACCGAGTTAAAAGGAAATATTTCAGGTTTATTTCTACTGCAACCCTGTTTTCAGCAGCTTTAACTGCTAAGACATGGTTAATGCCACTATCAAACCGGCTGCGATAGGGATGACTTAAAATGTCAACACGAGGATCTTCAGTGGCGGCTCTGTTTATCTTAAGATCTCCACCATGAACCAGGATGACATCGGCCTTTTTGCGAAATTTTTGTACCTGTTTTTTAAGATCTTCCTGATTTTTGGCCTCTATTTCCACACCCATCTGGATGAAAGGGTATTTATTTTCCTCTTTACCAGATCCAGTTAACTCATCATCAGATCCAGTTAAGGTACTTATGCTTTCACGTAGGTTCTTAAGGATTTCAGGCTGATTGATACAATTCCGGGAGTGGACTGTTAACACCACTCCACTGTATCCCATTTTTCCAGCATCTATGGCCAGTTCAGGGCCTCCGTGGATGTGAAAATCAAAAAACATCCTTCTACCTTATTCCTTGAATATCTGCCGGGCAACCTTTAGGGCTTCTTCCTTCCTGGCGGGGTAGGCAGCTATTTTTAGTTTTAGGTGCAGGGCATCGCCGTGCTCCACTAGCAGAAGATCTCCTAGATAGGCACGTTGTTTATCAAATCTAAGAAAAAGGTTCCCTCGCACATCCATTCTACCTTCAAGTTCTGTTAATATCTTTTTTTTGGCTGAGGGAGTTAGTGTCTGTAGTTTTTCCAGGAAGTCTTTGATTTCTCTTTTTTTGGTGATTTTTCCCTGGAGAATGATAACCTGATTCTTATGGTAACCTTCGGTGATTTCCTTAAGAGGTTGGGCTGTGGGGAGGAGGGCAGATAGAGCCTCCCTAACCTTCTCTTCGTTTTCAGTTCCGTAAACAAAGGCCCGGTAGGAGAGGTTATGTATCATTACCTTAATTTCTCCGCTCCTTTACCTTTATTCCTGAGGCCCCTGTTTTTCTTACCTTCACTGGTCAGACCACGGAATACTCTTCCACGGTGATGTTTATCACAGATCCAGTTAATTTTAGGGTCGTTCTTGATTACAGGATGGTTAGGGTCCACCAGGATCACTTCGAAAAATTTGAACTTCCCATCTTCCCAGAGCCAGTAGGAGTTTAGGACCTGTAGGTTGGGGTATCTGCGGGCTACCCTTTCTTCAGCCATACGCTGAATGGATTTTTTAGGGGTTATTTTTTTAACACCCTGCCTTTTGGGCTTTCGGCCTGCAGTAAATCGGGTTTTTCGACGTCCACCACGACGTACACGGGTTCTGACAACTACGTATCCCTTTTTGGCTTTGTATCCAAGGGATCGTGCACGGTCTAGTCGGGTTGGTCGCTCAACACGGGTAATTACACTTTCTTTTCTCCACTGGGGAGCTCGCTGTTGCATTAATTCTTTTACGTAAGATTCATCTGGATTTTTCCAGGCTTCTTTTATATAACTGTACATTAAATACACCTCTTTTTGTTCAGCTTTCGCCACATCCATGGGATCATTATTGGTCCCAAAAAAAGTAGGTCACATACGCCATATTGGCGGTAACACAATGTTGATCACATGCCCTTAAAAAGGTTGTGTTCCGGGGTAAAAATCGAACACTAAGAATGATTAAATTATGATCATTGTTAATGATCATTGTCATCCTACTTAACTCGTAATATTACTATTCCCACAATAATAGTATTCCTGTAGAATACTGCATTCCATAGTATTAGATTGTATTTTATATGTCTGTTCCTTTTAGTATGGTCTAATCAATTAGCTCACCACTATAGTTAAACTTGCTTTTGAATCCGGCTTATGTACAATCGTGCCCATACATAGGCAATTATGCCCCCAGCAATGTCCCCTGCAACTATACCCCACCATACCCCTTGCTGACCTAATTTAAGAGTTATAGCCAGGATATAGGCAAATATGGCTATAAATAGTAGCTGTCTGAACACGGTCAGGATGAGTGAGGTTACTCCCTTTCCCACTCCCTGGAAAATGGAACTGGACATGATCCCAGGAGGTACGAAAAGGTAAAATAGACACATCACTTGGAGGAATGAGGCTATAGTGGGCGCCAGATAGGCGGTTTCAGGAGAATAGGCAAATATTTTAGCAATGTACGGTGCAAATACGAATGTTATAACACTGGTAATGAGGGCTATTACTGTTCCCACCTTTAGGGAGTAGTTGTGGGCTATGCGCAGGTTTTTATATTTTCGAGAACCATGGGCAACACCACTAACGGTGACCACGGCAGTTCCCACTGCAGCCATAGGTATTATAGCCATCATAACCACCCTCCATCCTGCAGAGTACACTGCCACTGCATCGGTTCCAGCAACCATAACCAGGATTACATTTAAAATGGCAGTTACCCCAGACATCACCAAAAATTCTGCACTGGCAGGTAATCCCACCCCTAATATTGATTTAGAGACTTTAAGATCTGGTTTGAAGTATTTCCAGGATAAAGTGGTGAATGTATCCTTCTTTTTAAGGAACCAGTATAATATAACCACTGAAACAAGTGCCTGGGAGATTACTGTGGCCCATGCTGCTCCGGCAATGCCCCATCCTGCCAGGTAGATCAGTACAGGGTCCAGTACTATGTTTACCACTGAGGATATGATCATAGCGTTCATGGTTCTTTTGGTATCTCCTTCTGAACGAAGGATTCCATAGGCAGCACCAGTAAACAGCATGAGTATGGTACCGGCAAAGGTAACCCTACCATATGAAACTGCCAGGTCAATGGTGTTCCCGGCCCCTAGAATCATGAGGAGGGGTTCTAAAAATATTTCCAGTAGAATGGTGAGGATCACGGAAATAATGATGGTGATGACCAGGGTATGCATAGCAGTGTTATTCACACCCTCCTGGTTTCGGGCACCTATGCATCGGGAGATGGCTGAGGTTGCACCGGCTCCTATTCCATTGGAAAGACCAACCAGTATCATGAATAGTGGTGTTACAAATCCCACTGCTGCCAGGGCATTTCCACCCAGCCCGGATACCCAGATGGCATCTACCAGGTTGTAGGCTGACATCAGTATCATGGCCACAATGAGTGGGCCTGATAATTTTATTATGGCTTTTTTAGGGTCACCAGTTATCAAAGTGACTCCTTCTGTTTTTTTTCCTAAATTACCACTAGAATCATCGGCATCTGGTCCAGTGGGTAATGGTGATGAACTGTTATTTTTCATTTATTTTTCACTCTCTCCTAAATTTGATTACTCTAAACTTAAACTCCCAATTACTCTCCACAAAATTAATCTTCGAAATAGCTTTTGAAATATCAATAGATTTAGTTTTCCCATTTATTTATCATTAAATTGATTATAATCACTTTTAAGACTATTTTCTGCCAGTCTATTCATTCCTTCAATCATAAAAGATCGTTCTTCATCTGAAAAACCTTTAAAGAGGATATCTTCCCATTTTTTCTCAGCACGAAGAATTACAGGAATTACTTCTTTCCCTTTCCCATTCAGGGATAATAAATATCTCCGACGATTTACAGGGTCCTGAACCTTATTGACCATCCCTTTTTCTTCTAATTTTCTTATGGCTCTGGCGATGGTCCCTTTATCAATGTGGAACATTTTTGCCAGATCATCCTGGGTAATTCCCGATTTATTGGATAGGACCATTAGACAGGGAACCTGTCCTTCAGTAAGTTCTAGATGCTTCAGCTCCCGGTTCATGAATATGAAGTGGTTACGGACTACTATGGATACAATTCCCCTGAATGGGATGTCTAAAGACATGATTTTCACTCCTAATAGGGTTTTTAAATTTTTTTAGGTTAATATTAATTTATAACAAGTAAAATCTAAAATTGAAACTTGAATTAAAGTTAAATCGTATATAGTTTGAAATTCGACTCGGTAAAAATTATCCTATACCTATTTAGTAGGGTTTTCTACCATATATATGTTGTCAATGCAACAATTGTCCGAACAACTAAAAGTCCGAACAACTAAAATGAAATATTTATGAAAGGGTATTGATCATGAAAAAATTGTGTGAAAAAATAGATACCTTATCACTATTTAGAATGATCCAACTTTTCTTCAAATGTTATTTCGAATTTAGTCCCACCAGTGGTGTCCAATTTAAGTTCAGCACTGATCTGTTCAGATAAACTGTAAATCAACATTATCCCCAGTGAATCAGATTTCTTAGGGTCAAAGTCAGGGGGAAGACCAACCCCATTATCACTGACTGTTAACCTAAATTTATGAGAACCATCATCAGTATCAGAATGGAAATCAACCTTTATCTCACCACATTCCCCCTCAGGGAATGCGTACTTTAAACAGTTAGATATCAGTTCTGTTAAAATGAGTCCCAGTGGAATAGCTGTGTTTATATCCAACATAACCTCATCAACATTGACGCTCATTTTCACCCGTTTAGGGTCAGCAGCATAACTGTAGAAGAGGTTTTTGGCCAGAGTGGTTATATATTCACTGAATTCGATCCTCTTAAGATCACTGGATTGGTAAAGGCTTTCATGGATCATGGCCATGGATTTTGCACGGTTCTGACTATCTTTAAAAATATCCCGAGCGTCTGTATCCTTAATATATCGGGATTGCAGGTTGAGAAGGCTCTGGATAACCATCAAATTATTTTTAACACGATGATGGATCTCCTTCATCATCAGATCCTTCTCTTTCAGGGAATTTTTCAGTTCAGCTTCCAGTTTTTTTCGTTGGCTGATATCCCTGGCCACTATCTGAACAGCCCGCTGGCCATCATAAGTGATAGGAGCATCCCCTACTTCTATATCCTTAAGTTGACCATCAAGGGATATTATTTTCTCTTCAATAAAGTCTAAAGTTTTATCTTCAGCTAAAACTTCGTATAAACGTTTTTTAGCAGCATCCACTGAATCCGGATGGTAAAAGCTGAAAAGATTTTTATCTAAAAGATCCTGGGGGTCATCCAGGCCAAATATAGTGGCAGAAGCCTTGTTGGCAAAAACAATTTTCTCCCCAATAACCACCAGAATTGCATCGGGAGAAAGTTCAGATAAGTTTTTATAACGTTCTTCACTGTCACTGTAATCCTTTTCTATTCTTTTAAGTTTACTTATATCTTGAATTGTCAATAAACGTCCTTTAAATTCATTTTGATCGTAAAGGAATGTGATTTGCATCCGAATCCACAGATTCCAAGGGTCACCTATATGTACTGTTGTTTCTTCACCAGCTTTTTGATAGAACTCTTTTAATTCAGGAAACTCATCCAGTACTTCTGTTGCTGATTTACCCACACAAACAGCAGTTATCCCAATCATTTCTGCAGCAGGATTAACATCAATTAACGTGTCATTGGTGTCAAAAACCATGAACCCATTTTTTATTGTTTCAAAGAGTTTTTCATAAGCAATGGGCCTTATACCTAAGAGAGAAAATTTAAAGATTGATATGGCCAGGAGTAATCCCGAAATAGTTAACCCAAATGGAGTTATATCCAGTCCAGGGATGCCCAGTACATCCGTGTTGTACAGAACACTGCAAAACAAGGGTATTAGTCCACTTAAGATTAGGATCAATATTTGAGTATGGTATATTCTGGGAGACTTCATTAAGAGTCTTAACAGGACTATCAGTCCCAGGATTATGAGTATAAAACTGTAGGCAATGTTCACCCAGAATCCCACTCCATGAGAGTATATTAAAAGTGAACCAGTCATGCTGGAAACAGGGGTGATGCTGGGCCAGATGAGTCCATGCAAATCATTGGTAAACACCAGAAAGATGATGACCAGGGGTAAAACCATTAACATCCCAATATAAGCTGGTTTAAGATATTTTTCATGTTGAGCGTATTCTAAGATTACCATAAACCATAAGGGTGCCGCAGTAGCCACTCCAATGTAACTGATTTTTATCCAGAATATTTTGGCCCACATCTGGAGACTGAAAAACTCCATGGCAGAACCCAAACACCAGAAAAACACAGATAGGGTAAGAAGGGAGAAATAGAAATACAAATTGGAAGAACGCTTCCTGAGACTGTAAAAAGACAGGTAGAGGAGTATTATGGCACTAATAAGCAATATGATCCCTAAAAAAGAATGTTGAGCACTCATATATAATTCCTCTAGACCCTTTTATTATGTCAACCCATTAAATACGGTTAACTTGTGATCATTTCATTAGATTATTGTTTTAAGATGGATTTAGTTTGTTAATAGGATAATATTTTTGTTGGAAGTATTTAGTGTTTACATTTGTTGGATTTAAAAAAGAATGAATTTTAAAAAGAATAAAAATTTTCTAAAAAAAGATAGTAAAAAAAATTTACTTACTGATATCGTATAATATTTTCATGGCCTTGGTGAATGGAGGGTTGCCTGAAGTTAAAAGAACCATCCGCAGGACATCAACAATTTCATCCCGGCTTATATCGAATTCTTTCATGGCACTTACCATCTGCTTCTTCATGGCCCGGTCATCAGAGGCTGCTGCAGTTATACCCAGGGCAATCAGCTTCTGTGTACGGTAATCCAAGACTTTACCAGAGTAAGCTGCTTCGTTCAGCACAACCACTGCTTTATAGATATCAGGATAGTCTTTTTTAACATGAACCATTCCTTTACCATAAAAAACGTCTTCTTTCATCTTTTTCCCTCCGAATATACTCTTTATCACCTTTAAAATATGTTATTTTTTTCATATATAAGTTCCGAATTTTCTTAAAATGATTTTCTTCAGCTCTTAAAATGATTCTTCCAATCTATTAAAACCGCACCCTCCAGTCATTCACCACCTATAAATCCATGAAAAACAAAAATTGTAGTCATGTCCTTCCTGACATTCATCCTCAAAAACCCTTCTGCAACAAGCGCCCTACATTATGAATAAAAAAAATGTTAGAATGCCCTAAAATTGTTAGAAACCCCTAATGAAACTTTTATAACGCATAAATCCAATTTAACATTTACATAGATTGTAGAGGGATTTACATAGATTGTAGAGGGATGAATAAGATAAAATGAACAAAATTTGGAAACAAAATAAAGTAAAATGGAATATTGTAAATGAAAAATTAGATAAAAAAATCAGAACCCACCAATTATTAAGAAAACAAAAATAACTGGGTAAATTCAGATTAAAGGCTTGTAAAAATATAAAAGCTAAAAAATGGGGCGAATATGATGTCATTTTTAGGTTTGATTGTTAAAAATCCATTCCGTAACAAGACCAGAACTGCGCTGGCTGTAGTGGGGATTGCCATTGGCATTGCCACTATTGTGGCTCTGGGGATCATCACTGATGGATTGAAATCTTCTACAGAGGAAACTTTGAAAGCCGGAGGAGCAGATTTCACGGTTGTGGAGACCAATGTATCGGATATGTTTCTCAGTGAGATAGATGAATCTTACGTTGATAAAATTAAAGAGGTTGATGGTGTGGATGATGCAGTGGGTATCCTGACTGCCATACAACCGGTGGGAGATAATCCCTATTTTGTTATTATAGGTATTGACCCGGCCAAATTAGCTATGAGTGGAATGAAAATCACCAATGGTGCGGAATTTTCTTCTCCGGATGCTAAAGAAGTGATAATTGGTAAAGTTGGCGCCCAAAAGTTAAACAAGACCGTGGGAGACACCATAACCCTGGGTAAAGAGGATTACAAAGTTGTGGGAGTGTTTGAAACCGGTGACTTGCAGCAGGATGGGGGTACCTACATGTCCCTCAAGAATGTCCAGGCAATTGAGGAAAAAGAGGATAAAGTCACCATGATCTACGTTAAGATCAAAAATGACGCCAATGTGGATGAAATAACCAAATCCATTGAAGATAAATATGGGAAGAACATCACCACCATAGCCTCATTGGAAGACCTGCAAAGCGTTGACCAGGGTTTAAACACCATAGACACAGCTTCATGGGCGATTTCACTCCTGGCAATCGTCATAGGTGGAATTGGTGTGATAAACACCATGATCATGTCGGTATATGAACGTACCCGAGAAATAGGTGTCTTGAAAGCAGTGGGATGGAAGGATAGGAGAATATTATCCATGATACTGGGAGAATCCATAGTACTGACCCTGGCCGCAGGGGTAGTGGGAATAATCATGGGACTGGTGGCCATCCAAGTGCTCCTGGCACTGGGAATGAGCGGATTCATACAACCAGTGTACTCCCCTAACGTGTTCCTACGGGGCCTTTTAGTAGCCCTTATAGTCGGCCTTATTGGAGGATTTTATCCTGCCTACCGGGCCAGTCGCTTACCACCAACCGAGGCGTTACGTTATGAATGATGAAAACATCGTGGAGATTAAAAATCTCAAAAAAGGTTTTGACAAAGGAAAAATAACCGCCCTAAACGGTATTGATCTTACCATCAAAAAAGGAGAATTTGTTTCCATTATCGGACCATCTGGTTCCGGGAAATCCACTCTCCTTAACATGATCGGAGCCCTGGACCGGCCAGATGAAGGTACCATAAAGGTGGCTGGCTACGATCTCAAGGGTAAGAAGGATCTCAGTGAATTTCGTTCCAGGGAAATTGGTTTCATTTTCCAGCTCCACAACCTGATCCCCAACCTCAGTGTGGTGGAGAATGTGGAGATACCCATGTTTGAAAGTGGTTTATCCGGTAAGAAAATGAGAGAAAAAGCTTTGATACTGCTGGATTATATGAATCTCTCGGATAAAGTTAGCAGGAAACCCACTGAGCTTTCTGGTGGCGAAAGGCAGAGGGTGGCCATTGCCCGATCCCTGGCCAATGATCCATCCATAATCCTGGCAGATGAACCCACAGGATCCCTGGACTCTAAAAATGGTGAGATGATCCTTAAACGCCTGAAGGATCTTCATGATAAAGAGGAGGTCACCCTAATCATGGTCACTCATGACCTGAACGTGGCCGCCCTGGCAGAAAGGACCATTGAGGTCTTAGATGGGAAAATAAAGGTCTAATGAAATAATGGCTGGAATTTTTTAGATAAATTCCTTATTTTCCCTTGTTTCTTTTTAAAATTCTCTTAATTGTTATAAATAAATCTTAAGTTTAATAGGATGTTATAAAGGTCCTTTATCAGGATGTCCTTCTCGCATTCCCATTCCTGCTTCTTTTTCCAGGGCTCCCTTCTTGAAAAACATCTTAACCAGGTTCTGGGCGTGTTCCCGGGCACGGTTATCTGCCAGGAATTTAAGGTCCTTCTCATCAACTCCTTCATCCTCATGGACAAAGACTTCCAGGATATGGGTGTTGGTCATGAGCTGGGCCTGTATGAGCCCAGTAGATGCCTCATGGGCGCAGGTTTTATCCATTACCTCAGGTCCGGGCATTCCCAGGGCCATGACCACTTCACAACCCTCTTCTTCAATGAGTTTTTTACAGGCCACTGGAAGATCCTTAACACCCGGTACTGTTCTTCGGATTATTTTATTATTAGCCACGTGTTGTTTTATTTCGTTTATAGCGGCAGAGGCCATGTCATAACGGGCAAAAGTAGTATCGCAGATTCCGATTTTCATTTTATCACACTGATGGTTAAAGCAAAGTTCTAGTTAGATATTCTGTCTTTGCATATTGTCTTGTTACTGACTTTATATGAATATTTTGTAAATAACTAAATGTAAATAACTAAAAATTATTGAACAACTATTTTTATTGAAGTGTTATGTTAAAGATCCCTATTTTCACTGTTTTTGACATATATTTATGAAATGGAAATAGTAACAATATACATTTGAATATGAATAATATTATTTTGAAAAGAGTGTCTTAAATGGTTAAATGTAGTAAATGTGGTGCAAAAAATGATTCTTATACTGTTTTTTGTCAGGATTGTGGTGAAATATTAATCGTTAATAAAAAAAGCAATAAAACGGGAAAAGACATGGAAATCGGGATAATCTTTGCCATATTATTATTTGTTATATTTATGTTTCTCCAGTTAAGGATGACTCAATAAGTTTAATAAAGAAGGGAAATATCTTAAATAACTCATTTTGAATCAGTTATTCACCACTTTTATTTTTATTGGTGATAAAAGGATATTTTAATTTTTATACTAGTTTAAGCTTGTAAGATTCATTGCATCTAAATACAGTATTAACTGGAGCCCCGCACCAGTCCCATAAATTTTGCAGGTGAAGATGCATGTCAAACAGATCTAATCATGGACTGTGATCATATTATGGGGAATGACCATTATGGACACCACGTATAATATTTGGTTCTTTAATTACTTCTGTTCAATCATCTATTTCCCCTATTGAATAACAAAAATAGCATCCAGAATTTTTTTAATTAATCAGATGATATTTGAAAGTTCTAAAAAGGTAAAAAAAGTATGGTAAAAAAAGGTTGTATGGATTTAACCTATAATCCAAAGGATTTCTTTAATAGTTCCACGTTGACGTATCCTGCGCGGAATAATTCTCCAGTGGTAAGATCATTGATTACTACTTCTGCTGGTGCGAACATTCCCTTATCGATCTGGAAGAAGTCGAAATTGGCTTCTTTGAAAACATCATAGAATGGTTTTCCATATCCATCTGCAGCAGATGAGGGTAAGTTCTCAGCCAGTGCTTTCAGGTCATCCTTGGTTTCTGATTCAATGAAGTAATAGGTTCGGCCTCCAAATAAAACTGCATCATTGGTTTTTCCCATGGCTTTTAAGCCGTCAGGGTCCACTGGAGCTATGGGTGCTATTCCTGCTGCGTGTTTGACCTTGTTAACATCGAAGTGTAGGGCCTCCAGCATCTTGTAGGTTCCGTTTTCTACTACCCTTCCTGCTATCTGAATAGAACCAACCAGAGATGATGTAGGAGCTACCAGGGCGTAAACATTCTCAGGAGCAACTTTACATTCTTTAGCTACGTAATCCAGGACATCAGCTCCTGGGAGCTTGTCTGATTCCAGGGTGATGATGGCCAGATCTGCCTCATCCATGTAACCAATTTCTTCATAGGTTTCTTCAGGTTTCAGGGCCAGTGCTCTTGCCGGACCAGATCCCAGGGCAAAGAAGTCACCCACACTGACAGACCATCCTGCTTTCTGTGATCCCAGGGTTGAAATGGCTGGCTGATGTGTTTTTATCTTTACTGAGGGTAATGCAAAGCCTTCCGAGAGGTCTCCGGGGATGGATATTCCCACTTCAGCCAGTCCACCCAGACAAACTTTAGTATAAAGTTCTCCTGCTTTAAAACTTCCAGTTACATTCACTCCGGCATCTATAACTGTTGAACCGTTTTCCAGTTTGTGAACTGCAATATTAAGGTCGTCTGCATTCTCAATCATTAAGTCTACTGTTTTTTTAGCTTCTAAATTGACACTTACCATCTGATCATCTCCAATGAAAGTGAGATCCAATGGATATTGTAAAAATTATCCATTAAAATCACTTTACTCTATCAGGATTTTTAAGTTTTTTTATTTGGTTTTCATATGTCTTTAAAAAAATTTATAAAATGGATTGTAAACCTATTAACTTGTAAATTACACTAATCACTATTCAATCGCTTACACTATAAAATCATTAGTTACACTCTTAAAGCTTCTTCAAAGTTCACCTGATATATGTGGGCGCTGATTGAGTGTATGGTTAGACTTCCCACTTCCACTCCCACTTCTTCTGCAGCGTATTTTGATAGGTGAGTTAATCCCACTGCGTTGGGGAACCATGCTCCATAAATATCATGGGAACGCCATAATCCTGTGGTGTGAAGTTTACCGTCTCGGATTTTGAAGTCCACCAAGATCATGCAGGGTACTTCTTCTTGTTTGGTGTCTGTGGTAGGGTCCCAGGTGACAGATATAGCCCTTCGGGATTCTTTACAGTTTTTAAGACGCCGGATTGCTTCCCCTATCTGGTCGATTCCCGCAAAATGTTTCCGCAGGCGGTTGCCATAGGTGTAGACGAATCCCTGTTTATCATCACTCAGGAATTGTTCAGCGTATATCTCCAGTTTCTCCCCACTCCAAAAGTATCCATCAGGGATCTCCAGTTCCAGTGGTCGGTTCATGGTGACCACGGTGTTGCGAAGCTCAAGTGTTAGGGATCCTCTTTCATCCTTTATTTCAGAACCTTTCTGCATTACCCTCTTAACCAGTGTTTCCCATCCAGATTTTATGGTGGGAGTTTTAATCAGGATAGCCATCCAGATGCCTCCGTCATGTTTTTAAGTTTTTGATAAGCTGCCTCCACTGGCAGCATACGCATTCCACAGTCCGGGTCAACAATCATGTTTTCTGCTCCAATAATTTTTACTCCCTTCTCAATTAAGGTGCGAATTTCCTCTGGACTTTCCACTCTCTCAGTTTTGGTGTCCACACATCCAAAACCAATCTTCTTACCACCCAGATCAGTGTTTTGAAGAATTTCAAGATTCTTTTCTATTCCCGCAAATTCACAGTCAATTATGTCCACCGGGAATTTCAAAAGTTCCCCAAAGACCTGCCTCACATCTCCACATACATGCATTGCCAGGGGTACTTTCAAACCGTTCTGGGTGATTTTTATGGCCTTGTAGGCAGTTTTGATATCAGCCATTCCAGTGGAAAGGAAGGGTTCGTCGAATTGTATCATGGCCGCGCCTGCATTTTCCAGATATTTTGCCTCACGGTTAAGGGCCTGTGCCATGTCAATTATTGCTTTATCCCGGTTTTCCAGGGTGTAAAATCCTTCCATTCTTGATGACAAGACCAGTGTGGTGGGGCCGGTTATGATGCCCTTAACACCCCGGGCATCTTCCTTAAATTCACCATCATGTAAAACAGTGCTACCGGTCTTGAAATCTTCAGATATATTTTTTGCAGTTTTTAAGGCAATTTTAATATCTTCTGCACCTATTGAATAGTTAATTGGGAGTATTTTACCCTTGATCTTGGATGTTCCATCTTCCCACACCATTCCAGTTATATCCCGGGCGAATATCTCCACCATGTCCCCGCGCACCTGTCCGGTGGATATGATATTCACACCAGCCTTTATCTGCTCCCGGACCGCAAACTCTACTGCGGCCTGATAAGAGTCGTAATTCCCCAGAAGAGAAGATATCCTGGAAAGGAAGGATGATGGTTCCTGTGGTGGTGAAGGGTAACTTCCAACTACAGTGGTTAGCATTGAAATCCTCATTGTATGTTTTTTATGGTTATAAATATTCTTATTCTATGGTTTTTTTATTGTTATTCCCTAATGTATTTTTTATTTCTTAAATGTATTATTTCCTAATGAATATATCCAATCACTGAATATGGCTCTTTCAATATATAATACAAACTAATCCGGTCCTGCCATTATATAGTAATGTAAAAACATAAAATAAATCACTACACAATAAGATATGAAGTTAATTAATGGAATAGGAGGATGTTTTATATGGAATTTACAGATTGTGTGAAATTTGCCAATGAAAACCCAGTTGCCTGGCTGGCAACTGCTGAGGGTGACCAGCCCCGCGTGAGGGGTATGGGGATGTGGTATGCTGATGAAACTGGTTTTTATTTCCAGACTGCAACCATGAAAGAAATGGTGGGACAGCTTGAGAAAAATGGCAAGGTGGAACTGGCTTTTTACCATCCGGATGAAGCAGTGGGAACCATGCTAAGGGTGGCTGGTGAGATTGAGTTCCTGGATGATGTGGAAGTTAAAAAGAAGGTTTTAGCTGACCGGCCCTTTTTAGGTGAGTTCGGTCTTACTGCAGAAGGTCCCGAACTGGTTGTATTCCGGATTTCCAAGGGGGAAGCCCACTTCTGGGACTGGGAGAGTAATTTGAAACCAAAAGAGATTATCGAGTTTGGGGATTAAAGAATTATTTTTTTTAAATTTTTTTTGTTAAAATAGATGAAATAAAAGGAATTTAAAAAAAATAGGATTCACTGATTAATCAATTCCAACTGCCCTTATTTTCTCCCGTTCTTCAGGAGGAACCGGTACCTCAACTGTTGCTGTCCCATAGCAGGGTTTAGTGTAAGGGAGCATTATGGTACCTTTTTCCTCGTTGATACCAATGGGTACTGGGGGTATTCCGATGATACGGGCTCCCACTATTTTTTCCCCTGGATTGACATGGACTACTTCCGGGGCGTTCTTTTCTATGAAACGAGCACAGTCTTTGAACCCGGATCGTGTCATGTGTATCTCGTAGTCTTCTGATTCACGAAGGTAAGTGTCAAGGCAAAACATATCAGGAATCCTCCGGTTTATCAAGTTTATTCATTTTGTTAGGTTCATCCTCTTTATGAGTTTCCATCTTCTTTTCAACTTCGCCAGATTGCTCATCAGAATTTTCCAGTTTCAACAGTGCCCGGTCCAAACGTACCCTGAGGGGTGTGGGGTTGTGGTATGCTCTTGCAGATGCAATATCCGCCTGCGTGTTCTCCCTGACCGTTTTTTCAAAGTTATCCAGTTTTTCCTGGTCACGGTGGAACACCAGTGCCAGGCTCTTGGTATTGAGGATGTGGTAAAATGTTACAAAATAGCTTACTGCAGCATCTTTAGCCACAAATCCTAAAAGAAAATCATAATCACCCGGATTCAATCCATCCAGGCAGGATTCTATGTCTGTCTTGTTTTGTATGTAATATTCCTCAGGGTCAGATACTTCCACCAGTTTCTTGGCTGATGGTGTACTGACCACTGTGACCTGGTATCCCATCCCAGTTAACTTATGAGCAGCATAAATTGTCAGGGGGGTTTGTGAAGGTGATTCAGGACATCCCAATAATATAATGGCTTTTTTCATAGTGTATTCCTCAATTTCTTGTCAATACTATTTTTTCTTAACCAGTACCACGTGTCCTACCACCAGGGCACTCAACAACAGGAAGGTTAAAAGAGCAGTTCCATTAATGGAACGGTTCATTAAAAACAATCCAAGAGTTCCCTGGGCAATGAAAGCAGTTAATGATCCTATTAGCAGGGCTTCTCTCCCCAGGCAACTTTTGTCCCCATTTTCTCGACGTCTACGGTAGGTGCGGAGTATTCTGAATCCCAGGTACATCACCAGGATGCACCATCCCAGTAAAAATACAAGGAACAGGTAACCAAAGTCAAAAGCCACACCGAAGATACCCGGGAGCATGTAATCAATAACGTCTTTCTTAGTTACCAGTATCCCATAAAATACGGGGAACGGTAAGCCGAATAATGTGATTAATGCCACTGGAAGGGATATGTATCCATCGGACCCTCCGAGACAGGCATCCCCCCAGAAACAGGATCCTAACTGATGTCCAAGGAGGCTGGTGTTTTTAAGCACCATTTCAATACTGGCTGTGGCATAGGTTTCTATCCTGGAAAGTCGTAGAAGTGGGCTGAGCACACTCATGTCCAGTACCCGTGAGAGTATTTCCAGGGATCCGAAACCAACCAGGGCCGCCACTACAACCAGGGTTATCCTTCTGACTGTAAACATTGATTTCTGGCGGAAAGATTTGGAAATTATGAAGAATCCTATGAAAAGTCCGAATAACCATAGTAAAAGGAAAGACCGGTGCATTAATCCTCCAGCTATGGTTATGAAGAGTATAATCCCTCCCATGTATATTTGAAGACTTCTGGTATTTATGCCAGACTTTTTCATCATGGGAATGGCAGCCATTATGGTTACCACTGCCAGTAATGCCAGGGGACCGTATGGATGGGTGAATTCTGAGTGAGTGAATCCTGGTATGAAAAGGAAAAGGGCGTCTACTCCAAACATTAAGGCAAATCCTGCCGCTACGATCATGGCCACCAGGAGAACCAGGTTTAAACCCATGGGTGCCAGGTTCAATATGAAGAAAACCATCAGCTGAAGTATAACCGCAATTTCGATGATGTACTGTAGGTGATTCTGAGCAATTAAAGCCATATTATATAATTCCTCCAATTTCAGACTTTATTTACTAAAAGGATAGTTTTTATATTCTTAAAAATTCACAAAAAATCATATCAGGAGTATAAATGTGTTATTTATACCTATGAGTTATGAATTAATTCTAATGGATAAATCTGAATATATTTCCACACAATTTTTAGTAACAACCGTATTAAGTTAGGTTTTATAATTCTCGTTCATTACATTTAATTTATAATCTTTAATTTATAATCCGTATTTCTATATACTTATAAGGTATGTATTTAAAAGCTTTTGTGAAGGGGATCATATGTTACGGGAAATAGCACATTATATTCTTATGGGCCCATTTATAATCTTAACAGGAAAAATACCGGGAATTCCATGGTCTTATCAGTTGACAACTTTTCAAATACTATTTTTGATAAATTTTGGGGCATTAGATGTGAAGGAATGGCATTTCAATAATAAATCTTCATTAATATCTACTTTTAATCATAACCATAGTAATACTTTTCCAACTAAAGAACAACATTAAGTTTAAATACCGGAAAAGATAACTGTATTAGAGGGCTGGTAGCTCAGGTTGGTAGAGCGTCGCCTTGGCATGGCGGAGGCCCCGGGTTCAAATCCCGGCCAGTCCACTAATTAAACTTTGATTTTTATTTTGAAATAATATAAACCCGATTTTTTCAATCTGATTTCTGATATTTAATCTGACTTCTGATTTAATTAGAATATGAATAGGATATGATCGATAATAAAGTGACACCTATTTCATATTTCAACAAAATTAAGGATGAAACAATCCCACTAAGTTAAAAATAAACGAATGATAGTGAAACAAAAAAATAGTTAGATTAAGATTTTATTCTCAAATAATCATGATTTCATAATTGATTATTTGTTTTCACCATTTGCAGACTGGTAAATACTGTCAATCATGATCTTAAACAGATCATCAGTTGAAAGTTCCAAACAGTGGTGGTCATCTTTAAGAAGTTCCCTGGCCATTCCCACTATCTCTTCAGAACGTGTGGATCGTTTCATAAGCCCTTTTTTGATGTAGTAAGAATCCACAGAAAGTAGCTGGCCTGGATAACAGGATATCACCGGAGTTCCCAGAAGAGCGGCTTCACGGTTCATGGTTCCGCCAGCCCCTATAACCAGGTCACAGGCTTTCATAAGGCTGAAAGTGTCCACGGGAGGTTTTATCAGAGTGATCTGTTCATCATTTTCGAATATCTGTTGCTGTTCCCGGAAGCGAGGTATCACCAGAATGTTAGCCTGATCCTCCAGTGCCTCAACAATTGGAGACAGGACAGTTTTCCTACAATCCGCATCCAAATAGGAAGCTAATGCAGGTTCAGGCCTCATGAGTATTGTTTTTTCCTTTTCAAGGTCTAATTTAAGGTCCTGGAATATGTGAGGATTGTACTGAAAGTCCACCAGATGGGTAATCTCTGATGTGCCATTGTAAGGGAGCAGGTGGTCGGGATCTGCACCACAACGAACCACTGCCTCTTTTTCAATCACTTCGGGGAGGACGATCTTATCACAAAGGGGTAATGTGAGTTTGTTGGCAGCTATGGCGTGTTCATTGTCCAGAACATAAACACTGGGGATCTTAAGACCATATGAAACACGGGGAAGTTCAATAGAGTGTTTGGAAACAGCCACGTCGGGTTTTTCCCTGCTTATAATTTGTGAAAGCTCGTAAGCTCTCTGTGTGCTGCGGATGAGCTTTTCCTCCAGACTCACACCGTGCCATCCCACCAGGTGGTAATCGATCCCGAATAGATCCAGGAGTCTGTGCACATCACCAAAACGGCGGGCGGTTATGAAAACTTCTTCACCCTGATCCTCCAGGTAGCGGATTATACTGTGGAAAAACCGCACGTGGGGAGAGTTAACTATGTCGATCCATACCTTCAACCCATCACCAGCTCACGAATTTTGAATTTTTAGATCCTTGAATTTCTATTAATTGATATTGTTTTAATTGATTTTTATAACCAATAATAAATCTAAATAATCAACTATCGTTTAGATATAGTCAATTATAGATTTTATACTCCAATTATAGACTTATAATCAGTTATCGTTAATGAAACCATTAATAGCTTCAATAACATCATTAAACCCAGTTCCAGTTTTAAGACTGGTCTTGATAACCTGTACTTCCGGGTTTATCTCCGCAACATCACTGACCATTTTATCATCATCGGCACCAACTGCATCAGCCAGGTCCACTTTGTTGATAACCACCAGATCAGCATCCTGGAAGATCAGTGGATGTTTTTCCACCGTGTCATCTCCTTCAGTGACACTGATTACCACCATTCGCATGTGACTGCCCAGGTCAAAGTCCACTGGACAGATGAGGTTACCCACATTTTCAATGAACAATACATCAATATCACCCAGGGGCAGGTCATGGAGGGCATGTTCCACCAGGTGCGCATCTAAATGGCATTCTTTACCAGTGTTCAACCCCACCACAGGCACGTTATGGTTTTCAAACCTACTTGCATCATATTTACTTATAACATCCCCTGCAATAACACCGATTTTATAGTCCACTGCATCAATTATGGCTTCGATGAGGGATGTTTTTCCGGATCCTATGGCTCCCACAACATCCACTGAAAAAACACGGTCTTTATCAAGTATTCTCTGATTTTTTCGGGCCAGTTTCTTGTTGGCCACCATTATATCGTGTTGAACTTCCACTTCTGCAACTTTATGCATCCTCATCACTCTTCTCTATTTTAATGGTTTTAACATTACATTCTTTTCCAGTTAAGATTTCCACATTCCTTTCCCCACACTCGGGGCACACCACAATGGCCAGATAATGGTCCGAACCATCAGTATTTGCCAGTCCTGTGAATTCGCAGCCACGACAATCAATTTCCACTGGAACATCTTCGATAATGATTTCTGCGTTTTCAAGGAGTGTGTCCTCTACTATAACATCTAATAAGAATTTTAACTGCTCAGGATTTAGCATGGTGAGCATTCCCACTTCAATAGTGACTTCCACTACCTCTGTGGCGTTATTTTTCTCTGCAGCATCTAGTACTGTGTCCACTATGGCCTGAGCCATGGATAATTCGTGCATTGGACTACCTCTCTAAGCTTGTATTTAACCTATGTTATGGGAAGCTTATTAATAAAGTTAACAAATAATTAAAAGTGAAAGTAAAAAACTGGCAGCTGCTTCCCATGGCATTAATTGCCCCGGAAGTTGAAATAAGCTATTCGAAATCTTTAGTAATATTTTAATTAATTTATGGTGATTTTAATGATAATCGGAGGATCTTCTTCCCAGAAACTAGCCGCAAACATTGCCCACGAGATGGGTGATGTACTTTGTCCCCTTGAAAGTCGAAAATTCCCTGATGGAGAACGTTATGTAAGAATTAAAGGAGAAGTTGAGGAGGGAGTGGTGGTGGTGCAGTCCACTGGCTACCCCCAGGATGAAAACCTCATGGAACTCTTCCTGATATTAAAAACCATTCGTGACATGGGCATCTCTAACATATGCACCGTGATCCCCTATTTTGGTTATGGTAGGCAGGAAAAAAGTTTTAATTATGGTGAAGCTGTCTCTGCAGATGTGGTTTGCCAGTTAATAGAATTTGCAGGTGCTAGTTCCATCTACAGTATAAATCTTCATGAGCAAAGCATCTGTGACCTTTTCAAAATCCCTGCCTATAATCTGTCAGCCATGCCCGCCATTGCTAATTACGTTAAGGACAATGTGGAAGATCCAGTGATCATAGCACCTGATAAAGGCGCTCTGGGCTTTGCCCAGGAGGTTGCGAGTTTACTTAACTGTCAATGTGATCATCTGGAAAAAATACGCCTATCACCGGAGAAAGTGGAAACTAAACCCAAAAATCTGGATATTGAGGGTAGAGATGCAGTTATAATCGATGATATTATCAGTACCGGTGGGACCATTGTCAATGCCTGCAGCATCCTGAAAGAACATCAGGCCAGTAGGATTGTGGTGAGCTGTGTGCACCCGGTACTGGTGGGTGATGCCTTGCTTAAGATATTCGCTGCCGGAGCAGACGATGTGGTGGGAACAGACACCCTTAAATCTGAAGTGAGTAATGTTTCTGTGGCAAGTTTAGTGGCTGATGCATTGAAATAAAATTAGATGACCCCTTAAAGGATAAAAATTAATGAATAAATACCATCATATACTCCATGAATCCCCTAATTGGACCATACAAGATGAAAAGTTAGTGGTGATAAAAAAATGACAGATTGGACCCCGGTAATTATAGGGATTGTTTTAACTATTATTATTGGTTTAATTGGCATATTTGTGCCATTTTTAGGTATTTTAGCCCCCATAATTGGTGGTTTTGTTGCAGCGTATATTGCCGGGGGAGACTACAAGGATGGTGCAGTTAACGGTGGTATTGCCGGTGCATTTGGAGGAGCTCTCCTGGGATTCGTTATATTAGGAGCTTTCACTGCATTTATTGGTGGTCTAGCCCTAGGATTCATAATTGGTCTTATACTGGGAATTATCGGAGGAACAATTGGAATACTGGTTAAAGGCAGATAATGAACTTATCCATGAATTATTTTAAAAAAAATAGGGTGGAGGGATAAATAAATGGTCAATTGGACAGCAGTGGCTATTGGTTTTGTGGCAACAATTGTACTGGAAACAATTGGAATTCTTTTCCTGTCTTTAGATACCGCAGTTTCTACATTCATAAGCATTTTTGCACCAGTAATTGGGGGTTTTATAGCAGCATACTGGGCTGGTGGAGCCTATAAAGAAGGTGTTGTAAATGGGGGCCTTGCAGGAGGGATGGGTTCTTTAATAGCGGCCATTATTTTCCTCCCAGGGAGTATGATGTTTATTGCAGAAAATGCAGTGATTAGCTTTATCACTAGTGGAATACTGGGCATTATAGGTGGTTTAATAGGCATATTAGCCAAAGGAAAAGAAGAAGGAATAGAAGAAATTCCCCCAGAAGAACCTGATACCTGATTCAGGTGTAAACTTACCCAGATTTTGTCCAATTATTATTTTATATTTATTCTTTCATTTTTCTAAATTATTTTCCAGTTTTGGGGGGCTTTAAGATACAAGTTTAACAACATATTCCTCAACAACATATTATTTAGTACTGGTCTCTTATCCTGCAGGGAATCCAAAACTTATATTATAAAACATAGGTCAAAATAAATATATGGAGGGGTTGTCTTGATGAAACCTATTTTTAAGGACAATATGTGTATGGGGAGTATAAAACAGGAACTTTTCTTTGAAATACCTTTTTTTGGGATTTTTATAAAAAGACATTTACTGAATTTTACACTTCAACTCTATTCAATTACCAATTTTAATTACTTAACATTCATTTTTGCATCTTTTTTCACATCCTTTAAAACAATTTCGCATTCAATTTCCAAATTAAGCATGAGACATGTTCATATTCAACAATACATTCAAATGAGGGTTAGTCATGGACTCTGATACCGTTGATAAAGATAAAGTAGATAAAGAGACTCTGGCTTCATTAAAGTTCAAGGCTGAACTGAAATTACTTCCCATAGTTTTACGTGCTGTGCGGGATGTTGCATGCAGATATGGTCTTGATGAAGCTTCAGTGAGGGATTTAGAACTGGCAACAGAAGAAGCCTGCCATAACGTTATAGAACACGCCTACGAACCCGGTGAAGAGGGTTATTACCAGGTGAAAATTCATCGTGAACCCACATGTTTCCGGATTACGGTGCGAGACCAAGGCATGCCCTTCAATCTCCAGCGCTTAAATGATGAAGAACCCTCGGACATTGGTGTAAAACTAATGCGAGCCTGTACTGATGAAATTAGGAGTAAATATTTAGGGAAAAGAGGGAAAGTAGTGGAACTGGTTAAAAATTTCCCCTTCGAATCTGTTAATAACATGGACCCATCTAACACTAAAAGCCTGTCCAGTGAAGTGGAACTGGCACCTGCATCTGAAAAATTTATCCTACGTATGATGCGTCCGGATGAAACCGTGTCCCTGGCACGATTGATATACAGGGTTTATGGCTACACTTATCCCCATGAAGATATTTACTATCCTGAAAAATTTGCTTCCCTCATAGAATCAGGACTGGTAACATCCTGTGTAGCGGTCAATGAACAGGATGAAATCATAGGCCATTTGGGAGTTTTCCTGGAAACCCCGGAAGACCATGTGGGAGAATCTGCCCTGGCCGCAGTCGATCCCCGCTATCGGGGAAGAGGACTTTTTCCCCAGATGAAAAAGATGATGATGGAAGAAGTGGCATCAAAAGGCCTTCTCGGCCTTTATAGCCGGGCAGTGACCGTTCATGTGGCATCACAAAGATCCAATGTTAAGATGGGTGCCAAGGAAACTGGTTTTGTACTGGCACACTCTCCTCCCACTGCGATTTTCAAGAAAATGAAAACCGAAATAGCAAACATCCGCCGAACTGTAGCCCTCTTCTATGTGCCTGTGGCTCCGGACAGGGAACAGACTGTCTTTTTACCCAACAATCACCGGGAAATCATTAACAAAATCTACAAACACACTGAATTACCCAGATTTTTCAAACAAGCAGATCCGGCCAAGGTGGATCTGGCCCCTCATTCCCATATTCACTCCCATATCTTACCAGAAATGGCCAGTGCCTTTTTGAGGGTTAAAGAGTTCGGAGTGGACTTTATTGATGAACTGCAACTACAGGTCCAGGATTTGAAAGAGAGAAAAGTTGAACTAATAGTGCTGGATCTACCTCTAAAAGACCCTGGTACTGCTATTTTGTGCCCAAAAATTGAGAAAATGAACTTTTTCTTCTGCGGTATCATGCCCGAATATCTGAATGGAGATTCAATTCGCCTGCAGCACCTAAACAATGTGGCCTTCGATCCTGAAAGCGTGGATGTTTACTCAGAATTTGCCCAGGAAATATTCAACTACGTGGTGGGTGAATGGAAGAACCATTATCGTGCAGGATGATTAGAAATTTTAAGTTAATCCTATTAGAAGGTTAAGTTATCCCTTAAAAATAGAGTTACCCTTTGAAAATAGAGTTACCCTTTGAAAATAGAGTTACCCTTTAAATATGAAAAAGAAAATAGAAAAAAGTTAATCTTTCTAAAAAGAGTATAAACAGAGGTTTAACTATTTATTGGATGGTGTGGAAATGGAAATCACAGAAAAAACAATAAATGATGTGGAAATAGTATTTTTAAATGGTCGGCTGGATGCCTATAATTCCAATCTGGTGGAAAACAAGTTGAATGAGCTTATTGATTCTGGTAAGATAAAGATGGTTGCTGATCTTTCGGGAGTGGAATACATAAGCAGCTCAGGTCTGAGGGTGATGCTTTCATCCCTTAAAAAGTTGAATAAACTGGGAGGTACTCTGAAACTGTCTTCCCTGCAACCCTATGTTATGGAAGTCTTTGAGATTGCTGGTTTTACACAACTCTTCCAGATTTATGATTCAGAAGATGGGGCTGTTGCTAGTTTCTAAACATTTATAGATTGACTGCCAACCTCATAAAATTGAGAGCCAATCTCATAAAAATTAAAGAATAAGATTTCCATGGACTCCCTGAGCATAAGCCTTTTTACTGATCTGGTGGAGAAAGTCTGTGTCATCGTGGTTATAGCCTACCTCTTAACACGGCTCAAATATTTCACCGAGGTTCTTGATGGTAAATTAACCATCAGAAACCAGTTAATCATGATTTTAATTTTTGGGAGTATATCCATATATGGATCATATTCAGGAGTTAATATCTTCGGGGCTATTGCCAATGTACGTGATCTAGGCCCAATGGTAGCGGGACTGGTTGGAGGGCCAATTGTAGGCCTCGGGGCGGGGTTAATAGGGGGTTTGCATCGATTAACCATGGGTGGATTCACCTGCATTCCCTGCTCATTATCCACCATCCTGGCAGGACTATTTGCAGGTATCATCTACCTCGCCAACAAAAAACGTTTCATTGGCATCTGGGGGGCAGTTTTGTTCTCCATTTTACTTGAAACCTTCCACATGATACTGGCACTCATACTGGCATCTCCATTTGCCCAGGCCCTGGAAGTGGTTGAAGACTTGTACATTCCCATGATACTGGCCAACGCAGTGGGAATGTTCATTTTTGCCTTTATGATCACCAATCTCATAAAGGAACGGGCCACCAAAAAAGAAAGGGATAAACTCTCAGCTCAACTTGAAAGAAGGAAAAAAGAAATGGAAATAGCTCAACAAATTCAGGAAAGTTTCCTACCCCACACCATACCATTTATTGAGAATTATGACCTGGCAGCCAGCAGCATACCTGCCCAGGAGGTGGGAGGTGACTTTTATGATTTCATACCCATTTCCAGTGAACAAACCGGCCTCACCATTGGAGATGTTTCTGGTAAAGGAATACCCGCAGCCCTTTTCATGGCATTTTCACGTACACTCCTCCGAGCCAAAGCCTGCCGCAACCCAGGGGTGGGTAGAATGATAGAAAGCGTTAATAACTTCATTAACGAAGAACCTCATTCCAACATGTTTGTAACCCTGTTTTACAGTATTTTGGACAGCTCCCGAAACAAACTCACCTTTGTAAATGCAGGGCATAACCCTCCACTACTTTTAAGAAATGAAAATGGGGAAATCATCCGATTAAGTACGGGAGGTGTAGTTTTAGGAGCTATGAAGGGCCTTAAAATGGGGGAAAAAACTATAGATATGTATCCTCAGGATCTTCTGGTTTTATACACTGATGGGGTTACAGAAGCCATAAACCAACAAGAAGACCAGTTCGGTGAGGAACGACTGATTAAACTCATAAAAGATAATAAGGATATGCCATCTGATGATATGAAGAACCTTATTATTGACACTGTTTATGATTTTGCATCGGGCACACCCCAGGCTGATGACATCACCATTATGGTTTTGAGGAGGGTTATGTAAATGGGTAATGAGTTCAAACTCAATGTGAATTCCGATCTGGAGAATTTGTCCAGCATAGCTGATTTTATCACTTCAAGTACCCGTGAACTGGGTTTAATTGAAAAGGATGTTTTTCAGCTTCAACTGGCAGTGGATGAAGTAGCCTCCAACATCATCCTGCATGGTTACACCCACCAAACTGGCCCCATTCACCTCACCATCTGGAAGGAAAAGGATAAGATCATAATCCAGATACAGGACCGGGGCGAACCTTTTAATCCTCTGGAAGCAGATGAACCTGATTTACAAGCACCCCTAGAAGAAAGATCTCCAGGAGGTCTGGGTATTCATTTCCTAAAAACCGTAACGGACAGTGTTCATTATCAGTTTAAAGATGGAAAAAATATTCTTACCTTAATTAAAACTCTGGATTGATTTAGAAACACAACAAAAATGTAATTATAAATGAAATTATAATGAATATATTGTAATTTATAATATTAATTTGAAATTTTGTAATTTTGAATGAAAATAAGATGTTTTTTTGATGGTTTTTTATGGATTTAAATTAAAAAAAATGGATTTAAATTGTAAAAATGATTAATAATATACAGAATTGTGTGTAAAAAAAGAATTAAATGAAATAAGAAGAATTTTGCGAAAATTACATCTTCTTATTTGCAGGTTCCATGTTTATTCTGAGTCCTTTTATTCCCTTTCTCTGTAAAGCACCCACTACTTCTCGGGCGTGTTTTTGGGGAAGTTCCACAAAGGAAAATTTATCCAGAACATCAACACGTCCAATGCTGGTTGAAGAGAGTCCTGATACTTCTCCAATTGCCTTTACTATGTCTTTAGCTTTGACTTTCTGTTTACGACCCACGTTAACGAAGAACCTTACCATTCCTGGCTGTGCCCCAGTGTTTTCATATTTAGAATCAGAAGTTTTGCTGGAATCGTCCTTTTCTCCCACGTAGATCTTCAGAAGGGCAGCAGCAATGTCCACTGAGCTGTAATCCTCTTCCATTAATCTTTCTACAAGGTGAATCTCCCGATCCATTTTCCCTTCATCCATCTCTTTTTTAAGCCTTTCCAGGAACAGGTCCCTTTTGACTTCTTCCACTTCACTGAGGGATGGGATTTTGTGTTGTTCGATTCGGACTTTGGTGTATCGCTGGATATCCCTTAACTGATAGATTTCTTTTCCAGATACAAAGGTAAATGCCTGTCCTGTTTTACCGGCACGGCCGGTTCTGCCTATTCTGTGGACGTAGTATTCATCATTGTTGGGTACATCGTAGTTGAAAACTGCTTCCACATCATCAACATCTATTCCCCTAGCCGCCACATCGGTAGCCACCAGAATTTCTATCTGACCCTTTCGGAACTTGTTCATAACCCTGTCCCGCTGGTTCTGACTCATATCCCCGTGCAGTCCATCAGCGAAGTATCCTCTGGTCTGTAAGTTACTTACCAGACGGTCAACTCTTCTTTTGGTGTTACAGAATACCAGTGCCAGTTTTAGATTGTGCATATCTATAAGACGGGTTAATAAATCCAGTTTCATCTGTTCTTTAACTTCAAAATAGATCTGCTGGATTTCAGGGACAGTGATTTCCTGATGAGCCACCTTGAGCATTTCCGGATTGTTCTGGTACTTTCTAGTTATTCCCAGGATTTGAGGAGACATAGTGGCTGAGAAAAGGAGCATCTGCCTCTCTTGAGGTATCTGTTCCAGTACGAATTCAATATCATCTCTAAAACCCATATCCAGCATTTCATCGGCCTCATCCAGGATTATCATCTTCACCTGATCCATACGGAGTGTGCGACGGTGGATGTGGTCCATTACCCTTCCAGGAGTCCCAATGATAATTTGAACTCCTCTTTTCAGGGCTTTAATCTGTCTTTCAATAGGTTGACCACCGTAAACTGGTAAAACTGTGGTTTTCTTATATTTTGATAATTTTTTAATCTCTTCTGCCACTTGAATGGCGAGTTCTCTGGTGGGGCAGAGGATAACTGCCTGCACACCTTTACTGGATGGGTCCAGTTTTTCCAGAACAGGTATTCCAAATGCTGCTGTTTTACCTGTTCCGGTTTGTGCCTGACCAATAACGTCTTTCCCATCTAATATTGGAGGTAATGCCAGTGATTGTATGGGTGTTGCTTCTTCAAATCCCATATCTGCAATAGCTCGTTTCATTTCCCGGGATAATTTCAAATCTTCAAATAATAAACTTTCCATGGTATCTTCCTTATTCTATCTTCCTTTCTTTAGTAATTTTCCTTGTTATATCAAGTAAAATATTCTATTAATAAATATTCTAAATTAATTTAACAAATCATGCAAGTAAAATCAGGCTATCTCATTATAACGCTATAAAATTAGTATTTAAAAATAGCCGAAATAAACAAGAACATCCACATTTACTTTTCTGTATATAGATTATGTTGTTATTGTCATTTATAGTATTCTATTGTACATATAATTCTAATATTAAATTTATTTAATCTTAAAAACAGTTTAAAAAACAATTTATAAAAAATTTTAAAAGGAGGAATTAATCCCCCCTAAAAAACCAGTTTGATCCTGATTTGTTATTCTCTTAATGGGTTGCAGGTTTTTGCAGGATTCCATGAGGGACCATATCTGTGATTTTCTGCATTTTGTCCATGAGGCTTTTTTTACCCTTACCACTAAGGGTGTGTTCCAGCACTTCACTTAGAGTTTCCACAGGTACAATCTCTATCTTTTCACGGTAGTGCTCTTCTATGAGGACATCTTCCATGTTGGATTTAGGAATTAGTACTTTGCGTATTCCTGCTTCTGCTGCAGCTTCGATCTTACCAGTTACTCCACCTACAGGAAGCACGTCACCACGAATACTTAAAGATCCGGTTAAAGCTACTGACTGGTCGACTGGTATGTTTTCCAGGGCAGATACAACTGCAGTGGCCACAGATACACTTGCACTGTCTCCTTCCACACCTTCATAGGACTGAAGGAACTGGATGTGTATATCATAATTGGAGATGTCTGTTCCGGTGTGTTTTTTAACCAGGGCACTGACGTTTTGCACTGCTTCCTTGGCGATTTCTCCTAGTTTTCCTGTGGCTATGATTTTACCTTCATCTTTACTCTGGGCTGGTGCTGCTTCGGCAGCTATGGGCATTATAATACCACTACGGTCGCCGATTATAGCAAGACCGTTGACTTTGCCCACTTCTCCACCTTCAGATTTGAAGACTCGGTAACGTTTCTTCTGGACAATGTAACGATCGGCAATTTGCTGTTCCAGGGTTCTGGCCAGTTTTTTAGCACTGAGTACGTGTTCCACTGTCACATAATCTGCCTTTTCTCCTTTGGCTATGTCTCCAGCTGCCCTTACTAGACCACCAAGATCCCTTAATCGTAGGGTTAGGGAGTCTTTTTTACCAGCGCGACGCTGGGCTTCATGAATTATCTCAGCAACAGCTTCTTTACTGAAGTGAGGGATACGTCCGTCTTTTTTAACTTCCTGGGCAACAAATTGAACCAGTTTATCCCTGTTTTCGTCATTGTCTTTCATGGAGTCCTTCATGAACACTTCATAACCGTAACCCCTTATCCTGCTTCTGAGTGCAGGGTGCATTCCTTCCAGGACATGCAGGTTTCCAGAGGCTACCAGTACAAAGTCACAGGGAACTTCCTGAGAACGGACCATAGCACCGCTGCTGGTCTCACTCTGACCCGTAATCTGGTATTTCTTCTCTTGCATTGCGGTTAATAGTTCCTGCTGGGTTTTCATCTGCAAAGACCCTATTTCGTCAACGTAAAGCACTCCCTTGTTAGCCTTGTGTATCATACCTGCTTCCACTCGTTCATGGGCAGGGGTTCCCAGTCCTCCAGACTGGTAGGGGTCGTGTCTAACGTCTCCTAAAAGGGCTCCGGCATGGGCTCCGGTGGCATCCACAAAAGGAGCCATGTTTCTTTTGTTATTATTTATAAGAAGTTTGGGCACCATCACCGTACTGCGGGGTTTCATCTGCTGCAGGGCAAGGAATACTATACCCGCGGCAATGATGGCAGCTAGATACTGTTGCAACACAAAACCAATGACCACGATTAGGCTGATTATGGCGATCATGAACATGTTTTTACGTTCTTCCTGTCCTTTGGCCTTGACCTTATAATTGGTCACCACATTTTTTCCTTCACCGGCAGGCATTACACCTATCAGGGGGTTGTGGTTGTCTTCCATGTTGGGATATACTAATATGTCCTGAAGTTCTTCAGGAGGTAATAGTTCAGCCATTCCCTTAGCAAGCATGGATTTTCCAACACCAGGTTCTCCGATTAAAAGAACGTTACGGCGCTGTTTTGCTGCCTTTTTAACTGTTTCTACGGCCTCTTTCTGGCCAATGATCTGATCTATGATTCTATCAGGGACCTCTATGTCTCCTGAAGTTTTGTAACTGCTAAGTTTAGGGGTTTCATCGGGAGAAACCTCAGAATCTGGGTTATAATTTGCCATAGGCTTTTGTAACCTCCATAATTTTAGATTTATAAAAAATCAACCTGTTTTTATAATAGTATATACTCTAATGAATATAGTAAAACTTATATAAGAACATTTGCTTTGGGTGCATTAAATCTGATCTTTTCATTATAATTAAAAGTTTCTAAATATAAGAGTTACTTAATTAAACTAAAAAGAGTTAGTGAAAATTAGTTGCATCACCAGTTAAATAGATCACTTGAATTCTAAAGTATTTTTACATGTATAAGTATTTACAAATTATGATCACTGCAACATGATAGAAATTGATCACTGGATATGAAATAGAAATGGAATTAAATAAATGAAATTTCCACTACGTATACTTCTTAAAATAACCTAAATGGGAACTAAATGGGAAAAAGTGATAGAAAATGGCATCTTCAGATAAAACTAAATGCATAATGGTTCAGGGAACTGCTTCAAATGCAGGGAAAAGTGTGGTGGTTGCTGCACTCTGTCGGATGTTCTCCCAGAGAGGATACCGCGTTAGTCCATTCAAATCTCAGAATATGTCATTGAATTCATTCACCACCCAGGAAAATAGGGAAATAGCCATGGCACAAGTGCTGCAGGCTGAAGCTGCCGGAGTAGAACCCCACCACCATATGAATCCAGTTCTACTTAAACCCAAAGAGGATTTCACATCCCAGGTTATTGTACATGGCAAACCTGCTGGAGACATGAACTTCTACCACTACCAGCATAACTTCCGAGAACAGGCCCTGCGAGCTATCAATGAGTCTTTGGATGCTCTCTCAAATGATTACGATATAATCGTTATGGAAGGGGCTGGTTCACCTGCAGAGATAAACATGCTGGACGTGGATCTGGCTAACATGCAGATCGCCCGCCTGGCTGATGCTGACGTGATTTTAGTAGCAGATATCGATAAAGGAGGGGTATTCGCATCTATAGCTGGAACATTCCAGCTGTTACCCCCTGAAGACCGTCAAAGGATCAAAGGTATCATCATAAACAAGTTCAGGGGTAACCTTGATATTTTAATGCCAGGAATCCGGCAGATCGAAGAGATCGTGGGTGTTCCTGTGCTGGGAGTGTTACCCTACGATCCCGGGCTTAAACTTCCTGAAGAAGATTCAGCATCCCTATCAGAACGTAAGTACCGTAACAGTGGGAGGATTACAGTGGGAGTAATACGGCTGCCAAGGATTTCCAACTTCACGGATATTGATCCCCTGGAATATGAGCCCGAAGTGGGTGTGAAACTTATTGAGATTGGAGAAGAACTAGGTAATGTGGATGCTTTGATTATTCCGGGAACACGTAACAGCATCAGCGACATGGTGGCCCTAAGTAAAGCTGGCCTTGCCGATGAAATCAGAGATTTGTCCAGTGAAATACCTGTTTTCGGTATTTGCGGAGGATACCAGATGCTGGGAACAAAAATCATTGACAAATCCCTTAAAGAATCCAGCATTGGCAGTGTGGAGGGTATGGGAATTCTAGATGTTAAAACCAACTTTGGAGAAGTTGAAAAAATAATCAGACAAAGTCAGGGTACTTTAGTTGGCAATGGAATTTTCAGTGCATCTAAAGGCAAAATACTGCATGGATACGAACTCCATGAAGGGGTTTCCCTCCTGGGAAAATCCAAACCTCTTATCAGGGTTCTGCAGGGTTGCGGTAACTACCCTCAATCTGGTTTTGACGGTGCCCAGGATGGTTTAACTGCCGGGACATATTTCCATGGAATTTTCCATAATTTCCGTTTCCGCAGATCATTCACAGATTACCTGAGGGAAGTTAAAGGTCTTGAATCCATAGGTTACCAGGAGGACCATTTCCAGGAGCTGAAAAAATTCTCAATCCAACGTTTATCCAACCTGGTTGAAGATAATCTGGATATGGACCTACTCCAGAAGGTGCTACGTTACGATATTTAAATTACTTTACTCCTTTTTACTCCTTTTTTTCTTTATGGGAAACCTTTAATCTTGGATTTTTTTAATAAAAAGTAATTCAAATGAGTATCGAGTACGAAAAATATAATTGCTAATTTTACTGATGAAATCAAGATAACCAACTGAAATCAAATTATAATCTGCAAAAATGATTATAATTAGAATTAGTTAATTTTAGAATAATAACGAGTTGTAGAATACTGTTAAAGATATTAAAAAGTCTTAAAATAGATTGGATAAAGTGGGATCCATGTTTAGGATCGATGTTTGACTATGCGGGTAATTTAAACAGCTAATTTAAACAAAAATAGAGGTAACTTTCTTCACTGACCTGGTTTTCACCAGTACTGATATTTTTTCATTTTTTTCCAGAACCCAATCATCTCGAGGGATGTACATCTCACCGTTTTGATGGATGGCTGCAATGATATAATCATCAGTAGGGCTCAGATCACCCACTCTTTTCCCTACAATTCTGGAATTCTCGATACTTATGTCCAGAAGCTCTGCATTTCCCTTGCCCACCACAATTAAATCCGCGATCTTGGGACGGTTAATCAGTTTTTCCAGGTACCCTGCAGCAGTGAGTTCCGGGCTGATGACATGGTTTATGCCCACCTTTTTAAATGCCTCTTCATGATCAGGATTACTTACCCTGGCAATGATCTTGGGAACTTTGTATTCCTTAACCAGTATGCAAGAGAGCAGGTTCGCCTCATCATGACCTGTTGCAGCCACAAAAACATCGGCATCAGCGATACTGGCATCTTCAAGGATTTTTATATCTGTCCCATTTCCACAGATAACCAGAGCATCTAATTCTGCTGCTGCATTCCCACATAATCCACTGTTACTCTCAATGAGAGCTACATCATTCCCAGATGCCACCAGGTAACTAGCTAGGGTTAAACCAACCCTTCCGCCGCCCATTATAACTACGTACATATTAACACCAATTACAATCTAATCATTGAACAATAAGGTTATAAAAATGATTTTTATAGATTTTATTACATATTTTTCAAGTTTTTGAGGATTTTTTATGAGGATTTTCATCATATTCCCGATTTCATGATTAAATTAATTTAGAGTTATAGAACTATCAATTTATCCTATGAACTAAATCTAAACTATTATTAAACATTTTAAGCCACAACAGAACTTATAAGAGACACTCCTAATTCAATTTGTATTGATAGAAATAACTACAATATAAAGATTACGGCAGAGGAATAATTAAACTCAATGAATAAAGATCTATCTAAAAGAAGTTATAGCTATTTAATTCTCTTTAAAACGATTAATAGTTTTGTTTTATGCTTTTTAGGAAAAATGATGAAATTTAATTTAATGGGGGTATCTGTATTAAGATGATTAATGTGCTCAGAGATTTATACGTGTCTGAGAATTAGGTAATCTGAGATTATAATGTTGTTATAAAGTGCTAAAAAATAGGAGGTAATGAAAAATTACTTTATCACCAAAACAGGGCATCTGGCAGATCGCACCACTCTTTCTGTGACACTTCCGGGGTACAATCGGTTTAATCCATGTTTACCAGAAGCTCCCATAACCACCAGATCGATTCCTTCTTCTTCAATGGTTTTTAATATTTCATCAGCAGGTTTACCCTTTTTAATCAGGGAAATAACCTGAACATTTTTACATTTACCATCACATTGGTTTTCTTCAAGCTTTCTTGAAAATTTTCCAACTGCCATGTTCCCTTCTGCCTTGAATTGTTCTTCCAAACTTAATTCTAGATCTTGTTGAGGTATGGATCTTAGATAAGAAGTGTCAATTACATTTAAGATGATTATCTGGGAAAAATTTTTATCAGCAATCCATATAGCATGTTCTCCAGCTCTTTCAGAATATTCGGAGCCATCAGTGGGTAGTAATATTTTTTTATACAGTCTCATCCCTCCATGTTTACTATTGTAATCTTAAGAATTAATATTTAACCCTGATTAGCCTTAAAAATTTTAATAAAAATAGATTTTGTAAAATTAATTTAACATCACCCCAGTGAGATCACTTGGACACAGATAAAAATTGGTTGACAGTTTACAGGACTCTAATTATTTTACAGGACTCTAATTCAATAAATCTACAAATCAAACAAAACTACAATAACTCTTAATAATAAAAATAACTCTTAATACAGAAACAGTAACTCATTAAATCTAAACAAATAATTTTTACACATTTTTACACCACAAATCAGTGTATTATTTAATATAAAAATATTATAATGCATTAAATATAAAAAAAATAATTAAAAAGAAATATTAGTAAAAAAATGTTCTTAATTATCATTTTTTTAAATTATTACCCGAATTTAGATCATTTTAACGGATAATTTTTTATTTTTACGGATTATTTGGTTAATATAAGTCGTATAATCTGAATTATGATATTTTAGGTGTTATATAAAGTTTAATTGTAATTAGAACATTGAATATACGGTTAAAAAGTATTTTCAGTCAAATCTGGCCCTATCATAATCTTTCTCTGAGTTAATACCCACTAAAAACTTCAATAAAATATAAAGGAAAACCTAAAGATATAAATAAGATGAACGGAAAAATCAGGGTATGCGGCGTTAGTCCAGCCTGGTTAAGACACTGGCCTGCCACGCCAGCGACCCGGGTTCAAATCCCGGACGCCGCATTGCGGTTGTAGTCTAGTCTGGTTAGGACTTGGGCCTTCCAAGCCTACGACCCGGGTTCAAATCCCGGCAGCCGCACTTTTTCCTTATTTTACGATGGTTACCCCCTAAGAACACCAACCTTTACTTCAAAGACATTATTTTTTCAAAAAAAATTTCACCTAATTTAATTTACACACCTAAATTTTCACCTAAATTTCACCCTTACTCACAAATTAATTTACACTTGACCTCATGATTTGCATCCACTATAAGAATTCCTCATAAATCCAAGAAAAATCCAAGAAAAATAAATCCATATGTAAACCAGAATCTTAATGTAAACTAGAGTTAAATTATTGGATAGAATTAAATTATTGGATAGAGTTAAATTATTGGAGTAAATTTGAGATTAGGTGATAAATAGTTTTTTAGGTTTTAAAACCAAAATATCCATTTAAAATATCCATTTTTTTTTAATATCTTATTTTAAATCACTTTAAGATGATAATCCTGGAAATCCATAAGTTTTTCATTAAATAAGGTGTAAATGTGAAAAAGCTTAAAATGTAAAAAATGAGTAAAAATGAAAAAAGGAATTAATTGGAAAAAGGAATAGTTGGGAAATGCTCAGAATGGTACTAAAAGTTCTGCAGCTACCATTCTGCAGATATCTGTTTTGGTGATTACTCCCACTGGTTTATCCTTATCCAGCACTAATAAACCAGATATATCTGCCCTTAACATTAGGTTAGCAGCATCTTCTATTCCATCCTCTGCAGAAATGGTTATGACTTCTTTGGACATTATATCCGTGATTTGAAGTGAAACTGCATCTTTGGCCGACGGTTTGATGGTTCCCAAAACTCCAATAAGATCGGAATAAGAAACCACCCCCAAAGGTTCACCGCCCTCATCCATAACAAAAAGCCTTCGCACCCCTTCTTTGTACATCTTTTGAAAAGCCTCTGGTGGACGAGTACTGGAAGTGATGGTTATAACATCTTGGTTCATTGCCTCTTTAACTTTCATTTTCTCACCCTTACCCTTATTAGAACAACATAACAAAATGGATCATCATTAACTCAAGTTACTTTTTAACTCAAGTTATTAGTATACCCAACATTATTAGTAAAGTTTAGTATGGATAAGTAAACTATTTCATACTAATTTTATTTTTAAAAGAAAATATTATTTATTAATAAGGACCACCAAGAAATTATGAGGGACCCACCTAGAAAAACTTTAAATTAACATAAAATTTCCTCAAATTACAGGGATTTTTGATTAGTATGCAAATTTAGTATGAACTAGTTTTGGAAATTTTCTTTTCAATTCAGCTGAATCAAAGTTTAATTTTGATATAAGTGCAATTTAAAAATATTAAAGGCATAATAAGTAAATTTATCAATTTTGTATAAAATTAACAGTCTTAAAATGTTAAAATCATCTTAAAACCTGTTAATTAGGGCCCAATACAGGATAATCATGAAAACAGTTGATTGTGGTATGAAGTTATTAAGATATGCTAAGGTTTATATATCAAGATTTTTATATAAACAAAAAAATGTTCATGTCTCACTATTAAAAATTGTTGACTATGAACAATATTTGAAGTATTCTGCAACATTTAAATACCATAAAACTGTAATATAATATTAAACAATTCCGGAGGGAACAAATTGATGAGAATAAGCATGTCGTTACCCAAAAAGTTGTTAAATGAGTTCGACGAAGTATTAAAAGACAGAGGATACCAATCCCGATCTAAAGGTATCAGAGACGCATTAAAAGACTATATTGTCCGTTACCAGTGGATGAAAGAGATGGAAGGTGACCGTATAGGAATTATTGCTGTTATCTACGACCACCACTACACTGGAGTAATGGAAGACCTCACTGACATCCAGCACGACTTCCGAGAATATATCAACGCCGTTATGCACGTGCACATGACTGAAAAACACTGCCTGGAAGTAGTAGTCGTTAAAGGAGACGTTAAATACATCCGTGACCTCACCGAAAAGATCATGAGGCTCAAAGGAGTAGAACACGTTAAATTAACCAGCACCGCCAGCGGACAAAATTAGACAAAAAAATAATATATTTCCTACACAAGATAAACAGGATGAAAATTACATCCTATCAACAAAACTTGCTCTCAGATATCGAACGTCTAACAGGATTTTACGAAGTAATAACTGAAAAATCCAAGGGCATCATATATGATTTAGGGACCGGTTCAGGAGTACTAAGCTCCTGGGCGGCCCCACTATCTCGTTTCGTATACGCGGTAGAAAAAGATCCTTTTACAGCCCAGATCGCCCAGAAGAATCTTAGACTATTTAAAAACGTTTCCCTAATGGTAAGCGATGCAAAAACAACTTTTTTTCCTGAAAAGGCAGATCTTATAATCTGTGAAATGATGGACACTGCTCTAATTGATGAAGACCAGGTTCCAGTACTTAATTCTGTGCAAAAATATCTGAAAAAAGATGGAGATATCATTCCCTGTGGGGTTTTTAATGGAGTGGAAGCTGTGGATGCGAACATTGCCCACCTCTGTTACCATGAAAGAGTAACTCCACAGCATCAATTAATGAGCAAACTTATCATATATGATAAAATTGATTTTAAAAAATATATCAACCCTAAAATTCATTACAGTATCCCCATTCCCATTAACAATAAAGGAACAGTTTCAGGGGTTAAAATTACAACATTCACCCTTCTAACACCTAATTTTATCTGTGGACCAACACCAATGCTAAATCCACCTCTTCTCGTCCCAACAAACAAGTTGGATGTGGAAAAGGGAGATGAAATTATTTTAAAATTAAAATATTCCATGGGGGGTGGTTTAGATACTCTTAGAGCCTCAATTGAACCAGTTTCTTAAAAATACAGAGAAAATAGTGATACTGGGAATCGGGAATGAAATGAGGGGCGATGATGGTCTGGGATCTATTCTGGCCCAAAAATTATCCATACTTGAAAATGAAAATATCACTGTTTTTGATGGGAAAACCGTACCTGAAAATTTCACTGGTGCCATAAAAAGAGAAACCCCCAGCCATCTCATCCTCTTAGATGCCGTGGAAATGAATGAAACACCGGGCCATATAAGGTTAGTATCCAAGGAAGAAATTGCAAACTACAGCATATCCACCCATGCCATGCCATTATCGTTCCTCATCAACTATCTGGAATCAACCACCCATGCTAAGATTATTTTACTAGGAATACAACCCAAAAATATGGATTTAATCTATGAAACCTCTCCTGAAGTCCAGGAAAGTCTAAATTACGTTTTAAAGTTATTCAATCATCTACTAAAAACATTTTAAAATCTTAATAATGATTAAGATTAATTAAAGCAAAATGATTATCGGGACCATACACAAAAATACTATTTTTAAGAATTAAAAGATTCAAATCAATTATTTCAGTCTTAATGTTGCATAATGGTAAAAGAATCTCCTGATATCCATTTTCACCAGGAAAATGTGGGGAATAAAAAAGTTTTCATTAAAACAGAAGTTTAATTTATTATAAGCCGGAAATCATAACAATAAGAACTAGTAAACAAATTTTACTGTATGATTCCCTAAAATCAATTAATTTAGATAACTCTATTTTACATAAAATTAGGATAATAAAACTAAAAAAATAGGCCATGAATATGAAATTAATGTTTATTGGGGCTCGTCTGTTTGATGATGTGGCCCTGTACACCAAAAATAATGGAATAAGTACTGTTCTCACTGAATCAAACCCTGAATCGCCAAATCTGAGTTTGGCTGATTCCCATTATATTGTCCCCCGTGGGATGGAACATCCTAGAGAAATCGCCATTAAAGAAGATGTGGATGGAGTAGTTCCCCTTATAGGGATTGACGGTCCCCTTTTTGATGTGGCATTGCTTAAGGAAGAATTGGAAAGAGATTATGGTTTGCCAGTGGTAGCATCACCCCCTGATGCCGTTTCAGTCTCAGGGGATAAAGTTAAAACCAAAAAATTCCTGGTGGAAAATAATATAAGAACCCCAGAATACAATTTAATCAATTCTGGTCAGGGACAGGAGTTAAATGAATTTCCTTTGGTTCTTAAACAGGCCCAGGGCCAGGGTGGTAAGGATATTAAAATTGCATTATCCCCAGATGATGTGCAAGCTTACCTGGAACAATATGATAGTGCCCTGGCTGAACGATTTCTAGATGGAATTGAAATATCCATTGAAATTTTAAGATGGAATGGGCAATCTGTTCCCCTGGTTCCAGTTTATAAAGGTAGAACAACCCTTAACTGCATCCATCCCTTACATAAAATAAAAAAAGCACCACTTAATGTGGAAAATATCGATACCCATGAACTCAATCATACCATTAGGATGATTGCCAGAGATATAGGAGAACTTATGGGTGTTGAGGGCACATCAGACCTGGATCTAATATTAAACCAGGCAGATAATGAAACATTCGTGCTGGAGATAAACACCAGACCCAGTGGGACTCGTTACCTAACCGCAGCATCGTGTGGCATAAACCCATTGCAGGAAATGGTGGATATGGCCACCGGCTCCTGGAGTGGTGATCAGGTGGTTAAACAGAGAAAAGAGTATTTTGCCCTTGAAATACCTGTGGGGGACTATCCAAGCGATCGTAACAGTTACCAGTTCCGGGAATTTCAGGGAGAAAATAGCTGGATAATTCACGGTCCTAAAAACCATCAGCGAATAACAATTCGGGGCAAAGATGAAAGTAATGCATTTAAAACTGCGGGAAAACTTAATTTGAATTTAGAAAAAATCCAATGAATAAAAATATATTCAAAAATTAAGAATAAATATGGGTTATCTGATAAGTTTATAACGTAAATTTAAGGTTACTTTATTTCAATTAACTTCAAAAATTGGAACTTTAAAGGAACTTTAAATAATAATCCCCGAAATATAGAGCTTTAAATACTAAATTTCTTGAAATATAGGGCTTAAATACTAATCCATGAAATAGTTATAATAAATAGACTGCTTAAATAAAGTAATCTTTAAAAAGAGATATTCACATATATTACAATTTAATAATCTAACATCAATTACAAATTGACTATACATATTTAGAGTATACTATGAATATTTAGAGTATTCATTTCAGAGAATATTTTCATTGAAATTTTCATGAGAATAATTTAGTTTATTGAAATTTCCGGGTATTATTTCATTATTTACAGGTGGTACATTGAGCAATACAGAGACACTGATTTTAGCATTTATTCTAACATTTTTAGCTACGATATTCTTCACTTACTTCGTCCGTAAGATATTGAAGGATGCTGATGTGACTGACAGTCCCATAGTAACCGAACACAAACATAAAACTGGCACCCCCACCATGGGGGGCCTGGCCATGCTCCTGGGCGCAGCACTGGCTGCAGCAGTCTATTTCAATGAAAAAAATCTGGTCCTCACCGTTCTGATCATGTTAAGCGCGGGTTTAGTTGGGTTGCTTGATGATCTTTTAGGATTGAAGATCAAAGAAGTGCAGAAAGTGGCACGTAACATCACCTCCAAACCTATAACCATTGGGCGTTTGACCCTTAAACCCGGAGAAGAAGCCAGAGTTGCAACAGAAAAGGCGAGAAGTGATCTTCCTGATTTATTAAATGATGGAAAAGTCGAGATAACCGGGAAAACACCTATCAAAACTGAAGGAAAAGAAAGAGATAAAATAATAGCCCAGATCATTATCGGAATTTTCCTGGCAGCTACTGGCGCAGTTAGCAGCGCAGTTTTAGGATTTGAAGCAGGAATTTTTATCATACCCGTGGTGATCTTTGGTATTATCGGTTCTATTAACTCAGTGAATCTTATTGATGGAATGGATGGATTGGCTGCAGGTATATTAACCATTGCATCTGCTTCATGTGCCATTTTCTCAATGATCACCGGAAACCCTACTGCAGCAGTTCCTTTTGCAATTTTAACTGGAGTTTCAGCTGGTTTTTTGGTTTTCAACCGTTACCCTGCAAGTATAATCATGGGAGATACAGGTTCCTTTGCACTGGGAGCCGGATACATCACTGCCGGTTTTCTGGGAGATGTGATCTACTTTGCAGTTATTGCCCTTACCATACCCATCATTTCCGTAATTGTCAGCCTTATGCACCGGGCACATATCATAAAATTACCAGTTGAACCATTACATCACACCTTACATTACAAGGGACTCTCTGAGAAAAAGATAACAATCCTTTACTGGTTAATTACCCTGATAATTTGTATAACTGCCATCGCCACCTACCAGTTTATACTTTAGTCTTTAATATCCATAAAAGCAGTTTTAATAGTAGTTTCATGGAAATAATTAAGACTAGTATAAAAATAACAAAAAAAATCGAAATTCTGAGAATTAACTCTTTTGGAATAATTCAGGGACAGGAAATATACAATGAAAGAACTTACCACCGCAGACCTGGCTAAAAAATGCCAGGGAGACTTAATTGGTAATAACCGGATCACAAGCGGCATATTCAATATTTTAAAGGATGCTGGAAAAGGTGATGCGGTAGTAAGGCACTGGATTGATGAAACTGGTGTGGAAATAGCCTCACGTAAGGGTGCTTCCTGTGTGATAACCCAGGATGCCCGTGGAAACGCCATTGAAATAGCCAAAAAACTTGATTTTCCACTTATTTTAACTGGAAAAATCGAATTGATTAATGCCTTCGCCATCAGCTGGGCTCTTAATACGTACACCCCCGATTCTCTTAGAATAGTGGTAACCGGGACCAATGGGAAATCCACTACCACCCACATGATACACACCATTCTTACTGAAGCAGGATACACTGCTCACACCAACACTGATTCAGAATCAGAGTTTAACACCCTGATAGACCCCATGGTAGCCAAACAGATTGCCGAGTTTGAGGGAAACATTGATGCCGTTGTTCTGGAGGTTTCAGAGGTTCAGGGATGGGATGACCGGAACATGGCGGACCATGCCCATCTCATGACCCGTGCCATCCAGCCACAGGTAGTGGTTCTCACCAACGTTGCCATGGACCATATAGGCCTGGTGAATTCACTGGAAGAAGCATCAAAAGAAATCTCAGGCACATTGAACGGATTCAAAGGAGATTATGTTGTTTTAAACCATGATGATCCATTGATACGTGATATGCAGAGTATGGTCCCCCCTGATTCAGAAGTGATATTCTATGGCTCCGGAACCAATGTCGAATTCAGGAATGAGGGAATAGTTCATGAAGGAAAATTACTCATCCCCCTGGAAGATCTCCCATTTAAGAGTCCTCATTTCATTCAGAACACCCTTGCAGCAGTGAGCACGGCTATTGCTCTTGAGATTAATCCAGAAATCATCCGGAGCGCTGTTAAATCATACCAACCATTAAAAAGAAGATTCACTGTACTGGGAACTGAACCTCTCATCATTGATGACTTCGCCCACAATCCAGAGGGTATCAAAGCCACCATAAAAAGTGCTGCCGATTCAGCATCAGGAAAGTTTCATCTGGTTTGTGCCATCAGAGGTTCCAGAGGAAACTCCCTTAACAAATTAAATGCCCAAGCTGTTGCTGATTCCATAAAAAAGATTAATTATAACTTAATATTGACCAGCAGCCAGGATGTGGTGGATGATGCTAACTGGGTTAAACCCTCTGAGAAAAAGGTATTTATAGAGGTACTGCAAAAGGAAGAAATCAAATACACCTATTATGAAACTCTGGTGGATGCATTAAAAAAGGCTTTAAAATCAGCCCATAAGAATGAAACCATACTTCTAATCGGTGCTCAAGGTATGGACCCTGCATCAGATGTTTTAAAACATATAGCTTCTGAATAAATCCTTGGTCTTAATATTTCACTTTGGGTTAACCAAAAAATTAGTATTTTAATGTTTTTATTTCAATCTTAAGCCTAAGTAATTATCTTGATCATTAAATAATTAATTTCAAAATTTAATCGTGATCTTAAATCATTGCAATATTGCTCTCAAAAAAAAGTAATAGTTGCTGTTCATCCTTATTAATAAATTATTTATAAATGAATTTATTAAGGTCAAATAATAAAAATAGCCTTGATAAATTCCTATAAAACTGTAAATCAAATATCATTAACGGAATATCCAAATTAACCTGTTGAATATTCTTAGTATTAATCTAGATACAATATTAACACAATCACATACTAGAAAATTACAAATATTTTATTTCCAAAGATATGATTACCACTTTAATCAACATATAAGATAATAAGAAGTATTAACTGGTACGTAAAAAGAAATTATAGAAACAAGTCGGTGTTAAAATAAATGAGTACTGATATGGACAAGCATTCATCTGAGGTGGAGAAAATTCCTCAAAAAAGAATGAAAACCTACGGAGTCATCGGTGTCTGTGGGATTGTGGGGAACTTGGTTGCCAGAGTCCTGATGGATCATGGTTATCAGGTAATATGCACCGACATCCATAATTCAAATAATTGCCCATTCCTTTATACTTTAACGGATTATAACATCCAAATTTACCTGAATGAACATCCTGAATCGTTTTTTAATTCATCTGATTATATAATCCCCCCTCCCAGCCTCAAGAGAACTTCGAAGTTGTTCCGAAAGATAGAAGACAGCCCGGCCCAACTGATGGAAGTGGATGATCTTCTAGAGCAAATTACCCCTGATAAACCAGTGATCTGTATCACAGGAACCAATGGTAAAACCACTACCACCACTCTCCTGAAGCATTTCTGCTACAATGCAGGATTTAAACCCACAGAACACGGATTCATGACTCTTCAAGGGAATATTGACTACATCCCACCATTACAGTGCAGATTGGATGGAGATATTGCTGTGGTGGAAACTGGTACGGAAGGAAATAAGGGAGATTTGAAGTTCATACTGGACCGTTGCCATCCTTCCTGTGGTGTTATTACCAACATTAACCCGGATCACCTGAACAATGGACGTGATTTCATGTATTACAGTCTCATAAAGGGTGAACTCCTGGAAGAACTCCAGGGGAAAACTGTGGTGATTAATGGAGATGATCCAGTCATAGAAGGACTCATTTCGAAGGTGGATTATCAGGGGAAAGTGGTAACTTTTGGAGTTGAACATGCACCCCAGGGTGAAAGTAAGAAAGAATGCTGGTGTGGAAGAGAGATCACCCTGAAGGAAACGTTATCAGGAGTAGGCTATTATGACTGCCAGTGTGGTTTGAAACGTCACTTCCCTGATTATCTGGCTACAAATATCAAAAACAACAGTTTTATCCTGGAAACTTCCCAGCAAAAGATTGAAATGGAAATGAGCATCCCCGGACTGCACAATGTTTACAATGCCCTAGGAGCCATTGCCGTTGCCCATGAATTATTAAAAATACCTCTAGAAGAGATTAAAAAATATCTTAAAACATTTAAAGGAGTTCCAGGACGTTTAGAATACATTTATAAGGGTAAAAATCTGGATTTGATTGTAGATTATGCTCATAATCCTTCTGGAGTTGAAACAGTACTCAGAGAACTAAATAAAACCTATGATAAATTAGCAGTAGTCATAACCATCTCATCTGAATCCGGGAAAAGTGGAGACATGGATATTATGAGGAGTGCCATTACAAATGCCGATTTCATTATACCTGCATCTTACTATTCCCGACTGGCTGCAGAAAAATATATTTCATCGGAAAAGATCATAGTACCCTCTGTAGAACCTGAGAAATTCCGTGAAGGGACCCTGGGAGCAACCGAAGAACAGGTAGTTGAAGGCCTTAAAAAAGGATTAGAATGCGATGCAGATGCGGTAGTATGCATTGGTGAAGCAGCAGTTAAATATAAGGAAAATATTAAAATTTTGATAGATTCAAAAGATAATTTGATGGATTTACAAAGATAATTTTACAAAATAACTTAATATAACTTAATTAAGAATTGATAGCGTAAAGATAGCAGGTGAAAAAAGATGTTCATAAAGGTAAGAAGAGATACCCTGATTATTCTGATGTTGGCATTTATTCTTATCACATCCGGAAGACTGATGTCATACATGTCCTATGCCTCCTCTAATGGAACGGAAGATGGAGTTGCAATATCAGGAGTTATAGTTAAGGGAAATGACATAGTGCCCAGTGACTCAATCAAAACTAACATTGCCAACGTGGGTTTTAGAAGTGGGAGTTATATCCAGGGAGACACATTAATAACCAGCAAACGAAAGGTTCCTTTGAATGAAGCCTTGGAAAATGCGCGTCAGGCAGCCATGCTTTCCACCATCCCCGGTACAAAGGTAACCCCTATTAAAGCGGTTGATGTGAAATTGGATAAAGCAACAGGTATATTAACCGTTAATGTCATTGAAGACTTTTCTACTGTACAAATAAATGAAACTAGTAGCTGACGGGTGAAGTTTGAGGCTGAAAGAAGGAATTAAGGTGAAAACAATATGATTCAGAACAATTTACAGAGAATTCTGGTGCTACTGGTAACCCTGGCATTGCTGGTTAACACCGCAGCTGCAACTTGCAACATAGTTATTATCACCGACCCCACTGGAACAGACCCCAATGGGGCCGCAGCAGGCAGTATGTCATTTGCAGAGAACATGTTCCAGTCCACCTTCATCATGTCCAAAGAGAAACATTTCACAGTACTCTCAGGGGGAGAAGGTAACAGTACTCCTCGACTGGCAGCTATTGTAGAAACCATTAACCGGCTTAATAACGGTGCAACGGCATCAGAAGCCGCCAGTGCAGCAAACAGTTACTCTGGTATAAGGGTAATGACCGGAGGCCCCACCATCGGAGCTGCAGTGGGAGGATCCTTTGACGCCTACGTGGTAACTGTGGCAGGTGATGGAACCATAACTGCCACACCAGTATCATCAGGACTGGCCACACTTCCAGCGGGCCAGAAAGGAGCCATAATACACCTGCGTAACACTCACGGTAACCCCCTGTACGGAACTGCTGAAACAGTTCGTCAGGAAACCGCAGTTATGATTGGTAAAATGATTCGTGACGGATATCCTGCCACGGAGATTTTAGGTGCGGCATTTGAAAAAGTAGCCGTGGAATCCGGTGAGAAATATGGTGGAGGGGGAAATAATCTGGTATCTTCCATAACCACAGGAGACATGTTCACCCCATCCAAACTGAACACAACTGGTTATCCCATGGATGAACCATACGCTAAAGAATGTCCCACTGATGGCTGGAGCGTTGCATACCCTGCAGCAGAGAACTACCAAACTTGTCCCTACGATGGAACACCATTAAAAACTGTTTACGCCTACGATGCTCTGAAGGATAAAATAACTGTCACCAGTAACAGTACCAGTGTTGCAGTATACGGAACTGATGCGGCTGGTGTTAGTGAAACTACTGAAGAGATCGTCACCTATTCGGTTAAGAAGAATGGTTATAATAGTGCCACAATAGCCACTGCCATAAACAATGCTATAGATAATGGTCTTTTGGTAGGGGTGAATTACATTGAACCCAAGGATATAAACATCGTGGAAAGTACCCGTTCTGTGGGAGTTTACTTCAAACCTCTTCCTGACGGCCGAACCTCCCCACCATGGAATCTTCCCATAAGCACATCAATACTGGACATTGTAGGAAGCATACAAACCGCAATTGGACTGATACTGATAATTCTGGTGTTATTCCGCAGCACACTAATCAGTTCCTTCCTTAAAAAAAGGAGGTAAAACCATGACTCTGATACTTATTCGTGCTGAAAACCAGACTAAAATTCTTAACAGTCTGGCGGATATTGAAAGACATGCCGGGCTCAAGATCAACGGCACTCCTAAACTTATTGATACCGAACTGGCAGATAAATATGCCCGGAGCATACTAAATGCTAAATTAAGGTCGAAATCTAAAATCGCTGTTTTAGTATCAGTTCAAGAAGATACGACCCGTAGTATTCTCCAGATAAGAAAAATACATCCCCCAGCACATATAGTGGTTATAAGTAAAGAGTATCCTCAATGGGAAAAGCTGAAGAAAATTTTCAGTACCCTTCCCCCACTTAAAGGATATTATTCTGCCAAAAAACAAAAAGATGTAAAAAGAGCCGAGAAAAAAACAAAAAGTTAAAAATATATTTTTGTACTTTAGTTTTAGTGCAAAAATTTTTTAAAAAGGATTTACTTCCTAAAATCTGTTGTAGCACTATTTTGAACTAAAAAAAAGGTATTTTAGGGATATGAACTTGACTTATCCTCCCTTTTTGATCCGGGCTATGTCTCCAATGGTAGCTTTTCGCAGGTGCGCGCCGCCCAAATCATCCATTTGTGCCTGTTCTGTTTTTTCAAGGAGAGTTACCTTTAAGGTTCTTTCCAGTTTCCGTGCCAGCTTTAGATCAGGAACCATTTTCCCGGATTCAAGACGGTGTATCACTGAAACCTTCTCATATATCTTTTCACCCAGATCTTCCCTGGACCAACCTTTCTTCTCCCGTCCTTCTCTTATTATTTTCTGATAATCCTCAATAACTTCATTTGTTGGTTCCTGAGATCTAAATGATCGTCTTCTCCCTGCAGGGGGCCTGCTACCAGGACCACGCTGGGGCTTTGGGGGTTCTCTTTGTACTTTGCCGAATTTTGAACAATCATTACAGGTTAACATAATTGAATTTTCGATTTTCGTCCTAACTGGCTTTCCAATAACCTTTTTTCCGCATATCTCACATCTCATGATGATCCCTTTAGTTTTAATTGGTAATCTTTATGGTTTAATTGGTATATACTTAGAACACCTCAATACTTAAATATTATTAGGGACAATAAACCCAATAAATAATATCAATATAAGCTGATATTATTTTTCACCAACCTAATGAGGAGTGAACTTGTAAGATGGAAAAAACATCACAAAACATCTTAAAAAAGATAGAAGACCTTAAAAAAGAGATAAAAATCCTGAAAGAGGATAATGCCAAGACCAAAAGAAATCTGATGTGGAAGGTCCGGAAACTGGAAAAAGACAAGCTTCTGATTGAAAACGAGAAGATGCGACTGGACCGTGAAGTAAAATCTCTCCGCGGGGAAATAGAAAGGTTCAGATCACCCCCACTGGTAATTGCCACTGTAACTGAAGTTTTAGATGAAGGGAAAGTAGTGGTAAAGAGCAGTACCGGCCCCCACTTTGTAATTGGTTACTCTCGTTTCTTAGATGAAAAGTCCCTGGAACCAGGAGCCAGAGTGGCACTTAACCAGCAGACATTCAGCATTGTCAGTGTTTTACCATCCGAAAAAGATCCACTCGTAACTGGTATGGAAGTTGAAGAAAAGCCAAATGTAAGTTACGAACAGATAGGCGGACTCGAAGAACAGATCGTGGAGATCAAAGAGACCGTTGAATTACCGCTTAAAAAACCAGAACTATTCACCAATATTGGAATAGAACCACCAAAAGGAGTACTCCTCTATGGACCTCCTGGTACTGGTAAAACATTACTGGCCAAAGCCGTGGCCCATGAAACCAACGCCACCTTCATAAAAATCGTGGCCTCTGAATTCGTGAAGAAATACATTGGAGAAGGAGCCCGCCTGGTGCGTGGTGTCTTTGAACTGGCCAAGGAAAAAGCCCCCAGTATAATTTTCATAGATGAAATAGATGCCATTGCCGCTAAAAGACTTAAAAGTTCTACCAGCGGTGACCGTGAGGTTCAAAGGACCCTCATGCAGCTTTTAGCAGAGATGGACGGATTTGAAGGAAGGGGAAATGTGGGAATAGTTGCCGCCACCAACCGACCCGATATCCTGGACCCGGCCTTACTCAGACCTGGAAGGTTCGACCGTTTCATTGAAGTACCCATACCCAACGAGGATGGTAGGAGAGAAATACTCAAAATCCACACTAAAAAAATGACGTTAGAGGAAGATGTGGACATAGAGCTGGTTTCCACCCTCAGTGAAGGTGCTTCCGGAGCTGATCTTAAAGCCATCTGTACCGAGGCAGGTATGTTCGCCATAAGGGAAGAAAGACCCATTGTGGTTATGAACGACTTCCTGGATGCAGTTGATAAGATCATAGGCATGGAACGTGACGAAGAAATACGAAAAGAAGCTGGAGTGATGTACGGATAAGGATCCATACCGCTCACTATTTTTTTATTTTCATTGAATTGATATGAATAATTAAAACTATGAAATAAACTTTAATAAACTGCTAAAAGCCGATGATGAACCCTATGAGCTCTGAACTGTGATGACTGATGGGCGAGCTGAGGCTTATTTCTAATTCTTATCTTGTTTTATAGTATATCCAAAAAAGTAATTTTTTATATTTCCCCAGATCATTGCCCAGAATGACCTCTGGAAAGGACCTCACAAATGAGAAGATCAACCTCATTAAACACTACCTTACCTTCCAACTCATCGATTTCTGGACGCATCACAATAACTACCTGCACCTCCTCAACAAGCGCAGCCTGGATCTTGGACATGGTCCCCCCGCTCTCACCACTTTCCTTGGTCAAAACCACTTTTATCTGGAATTCTTCCATGAGAATACCATTGAACCTGGGGGAGAAGGTTCCCTCCATGGCCACAATGTTATGATGGGGAATGCCCAGTTCTAGAGACTTTTTTACAGAATAAACAGTGGGAAGAACCCTGACCACAATCAAATCAAGGGAGATCACCTCCGTAAGATGATGGAGGGTGTTAACCCCTGCCAAGTGTAAAACTTTACCTTTTGAAGGATTTTCCTCCTTTAAAAAACTATTTTGATTAAGTATCTCCCTGATAACAACTGCAGCATCTTCAAAAGAATTAACCTGATGTACGAGTTGGCTATCTGGAATTATAGTGGCCGGTCTTTCAAAACGAATATAATCAACACCAGCACTATCTGATGCGTTTATTGCATTTTTAGTGGCTGCTGAGGCAAAAGGGTGGGTAGCATCAATTAAAAGTTCAATATCATTTTCCTGTACGATATTTGCCAATTTTTCAGAATCAAAAAATCCTTCCAGAACTTTACTCGCCCCGGAAATTTTTGCCAGCCCCGCCCCATGAGGTGTGGTAGCAGTGGCCAGAACATTGACCCCTCCTGCCATTGAAAGATCAGAGATGATCTTCCCAGCATCAATGGTTCCTGCCATTACCAACACATTCATTTTTTAACCTTAACTTTGTTTTTTAACTTCTAACCCGTTAAACTTCTAAAAAATGGATCAATTTACCCTAACATGGACCTCATTTAAGGAACCTTCCAACCAGCCAGTCACTGATGAATATGGTACCGGCAATCAGCAGGACTAAAACCCAATCAAATGCACCGAGTGAAGTAGTGCGGAAGACTCCCTGGAGGAATGGTAGATATATTACCCCTAACTGGAGGAGGAATGAAGCTCCCACTGCTATAAAGAGGAATTTATTTGAGAATCCCCCGTCAGAACGGCAGTTGAACACGTTGAATATCTGGTACATTACAAAGACTGTGAAAGCCATGGTCATAGCCTTGGTTAAGTCTACACCTCCAGATAACAGATAATAATACAGGGCCAGTGTTCCTACAGTCATGACCACCCCGGCCACTACAATTCTAATGAGGTTTTTTCGGGGAATGATCTCCTCCTTGAGGGGTGGGCGTTCCATAACACCCTTTTCAGGAGGTTCAACACCCAGAGACTGAGCAGGAGGTCCATCCATAATGATATTTATCCATAAAACCTGAATGGGGTTAAAAGGAATTGGCAAACCTATTACAGAGGCTGAGGTTATGGTGAGTATAGCTCCAATGTTGGTGGAAAGCTGGAACCGAACAAACCGGCGGATGTTATCAAATATGGTACGTCCTTCACCAACCGCTTTGACTATGGTTGCAAAGTTATCATCCTGAAGGAGCATGTCTGCAGATTCCTTGGCCACATCAGTACCACTTCCCATGGCCACACCAATAGCTGCCTTTTTAAGGGCGGGGGCATCGTTTACTCCATCTCCAGTCATGGAAGCAACATGACCCTTCTTCTTTAAAGTTTCAACAATTCGAACCTTCTGTTCAGGGAACACACGGGCGTACACACTGACATCATCCACCATGTTTTCAAATTCATGGTCACTAAGCTGGTCCAGATCAGTGCCAGTGAGTGCTACGATCTTTTCTCCTTCAGCAATACCTATCTCCCGGGCTATGGCCACCGCAGTATCCTTGTGGTCTCCGGTGATCATCACCACTTTTATACCTGCCTTTTTTGCCTGGGCAATGGCCTGTTTAGCTTCTTCCCGCGGTGGGTCCATCATACCCACTAATCCCACGAATATAAGGTCTTTTTCCAGTGCTTCCTTATCATCCAAATCTTCTTCAGGGCCCAGTTTACGGTAGGCAAATCCAAGAACACGGAGTGCATTTCCAGTCATGGCCTGAAGATCTTTCATAGCATTTTCCGTGTCTTCTGGTTTGATGGAGCAAACACCACCTTCACCACCTACCTGGGAACATTTTTGCAGGAGAACCTCTGGAGCTCCTTTTATCAGGATGTATCTGTCTTCTCCAATATGGTTAACAGTGGTCATCCTTTTACGTGTGCTGTCTAATGGTATTTCCAGTAACCGAGGATATTTTTCCTCCAGTTCCTTCCGATTGTAACCATTTTCATCAGCATAGAGTAAAAGTGATGCATCAGTGGGATCCCCTAATAATTTACCTTCAGATTGAGTGGCATTGTTACAGAGGGCAGATATGGTGTAAACCATTTCTGAATCACTTACCCGGGCATCCCTGACTGTCATCTGGTTAAGGGTTAGTGTTCCTGTTTTATCAGTACAGATCACGTTACATGACCCCAATGTTTCCACCGCCAGGAGTTTGCGGACAATAGCATTGCTCTTAGCCATTCTCTGCATTCCCAGTGCCAGTGTAAGGGTTAAGATTGCAGGAAGTCCCTCTGGAACAGCAGCCACTGCTAGGGAAACCGCAGTCATGAATGTTTCTACCAGGGGTGTTCCCTGGAAATACTCAAGTACGAAAACAACTGAACAGACTAAAACCGCCAGTAACCCCAGAGTCTTGCCGAGACCAGCTATTTTTTGTTGCAGAGGTGTTTCTTCTTCTTCTCCCTGGATCATCTCCGCGATTTTACCAATCTCAGTATCCATACCAATCTCTACCACAACACCCTTCCCACGGCCAGATGCAACATCGGTTTCCATGAAGGCCATATTCTCTGTGCCGTGTTCATCAACAGACAGGCTATTGGGATGTTTTTCAACTGATAGAGATTCCCCAGTCATGGCGGACTCATCCACCAGTAAGTCGTAGCTTTCGATTATCCTAAGATCAGCCGGTACATTATCTCCTTCCTCTAAAAGGACAATATCACCCAGGGTGAGTTCTCCAGCAGGTACCTTCTGCTCCTGACCATCCCTCAAAACCACCGCTTCAGTAGAAATAAGGCCCTTAAGCTTTTCCATTGCCTTTTCAGCACGATATTCCTGGATGAATCCAACCACTGCATTTATGATAACCACAATTAATATTACAATTGCATCAAGGCTGTCTCCAACGAAATATGCTGCAACAGCAGCGATAAGCAGGATTAATATAAGTATGTCCTTGAACTGTCCAAAGAAGATCTGGATTGGTCCTGCCTTCTTTTCCTCAATAAGTTCGTTTTTACCATGTTCTAATAAGCGTTTTTGGGCCTCAGAACTGCTTAAACCATTAATACTTGAATTAAGGGTTTTTAAAGTTTCATCTACACTTAATTTTTTCCATTTCATGGGAAATGCACCTAAATAATTTGCACTAAATATATTTAATATAAAAAAATTAATATGATATCCATGATATTTATGATTAATATTTTAACTGATATTTTAGAACAATGTTGAATTGAATATTATTATTTATGGATGTTTCCACCTTTTATAAACCCCTATTTAAAAGATTTTTTATAGAAAACTGCTTTTTTATAATTAACTAAATCCATTTTTCCCCCGGTTTGGATGGAATCCGTTGAAAGGGGTTTTATTATTAAATCAGCCCCTGTTTTTTTGGAAATTTTCTCCAGGTAGGGGTGTAATTCTTCTGGGGGTCTTATGGAATAAATAAGTCCAGCATCCTTATATATTTTTAAGTCAGGTTGTCTAATATCATCTAGGATGATCCAATCATGGTAAGGTTTAATATCAGTCATGATGATATCCACCTTAAGATGATCCTTCAAGTTGCATCCAACCTGCAGAAAGTGTCCCACTGCCACTTCCACGATACTGGGAGATTGGGAATAATATTTGATGATGTATTCGGTAAAGTCGCTCCACATTTTTATCACTCGTAAATGGAGAAATTTATGATAATAAGAGAATTCAAACGTCAGGACCTTAAAAGAGTCCTAGAAATTGAATTAGCATCCTTTGATGACCCATATCCTGCCAATGTTTTGGTGGATATTTATAATTTAGGGGCTGGTTTTCTGGTGGCCCAGGAAGATAATATTGTGGTGGGGTATATTATATTTTGGATCAGATTTGAGGATGAGGGTCATATCATTTCCCTGGCAGTGGATCGAAAATTTTATAGAAAGAAGATTGGATCACAGCTGGTGGAAACAGCACTGGAAATCTTCAAAAAATATAATGTGAAAAACATACGCCTGGAAGTACGGAAAGGAAATCATAAAGCCCGTAAATTCTATCAGAAGTTAGGCTTTGTTGAAAAAACCCATTTATTTGAGTACTATGAAGATGGAGAAAATGCCGTGGTCATGGAAAGATTACTGGAAGACTTGGAATACTCATCAGTAATTAAAAAAAGTTCCCAAACACATTACAAGGACTAAAAATCAGATTCATCATGAATTGGGGCAAGTTTTTAAAATAACTTTTTAATAATAATTTCCTTAATTAATAATTTCCATGAATCAATAGATAATCCTGGAAATAGATAGTTTGAATAAATAATTAGTTACATATCATAGATTAACCAATCATATCTAAACTCTGAAACCATTGGGATATTGAAAATAATGATGAAATACTAGAACTGAGTATATTAATTGAAGATGCATTTAAATTTAATTGAGATGCATTTAAAAAGGAATATAATAGCCTGAACATTAATCTTACCCATTTAGCTAAAAATTTGAAATAATACAACAAGAACATTATAAAACCAACCAGAAGATAAAAAAAAAAGTTGATGCCAGAAAAGTAATATAACATGGTGATTGAATGCGAAAAGAGGCCAAATTAGCTTTAGAGGACGGTACAATAATTAAAGGAGAAGGATTCGGTTACCAGACAATCAAAACAGGAGAAGTAGTTTTTGCCACCGGAATGACTGGTTACGTGGAGTCCCTTACTGATCCATCCTATAAGGGCCAGATCCTGATGTCCACATATCCTTTACAGGGTAATTATGGCATATCTAAAGAGTGGTTCCAGTCCAATGGAATAAAAGCTGAGGGATATGTAGTAAGAGAAGAAAATCCATATCCATCACACAGCCATTCTGAAAATAGCCTATCTGGCTTTTTAGAAGAGTATAAAATCCCTGGAATCAGTAAAATCGACACCCGCTCACTTACCCTGAAGATCAGAAAATATGGGGCCCTTAATGGTGCTCTGGCCACAGAAGAGATTGAAGATGAGGAACTTCTGGCCATGGTCCAAAATCAGCCCGGAATCGAATACATTGACCTGGTAGACAAAGTTTCAGTGACCCAACCCAAAATATTAGGGGAAGAATATAAAGACCGGGCAGTGGTCTTAGACTGCGGGATAAAGAATAATAGTATCAACGCCCTCCTCAAAAGGGAGATTGGTGTTGTTCTTCTTCCCTACAATACTTCACCCCAGGAAATTATGGATTATGAACCAGGGGCTCTCCTGGTTTCAAGCGGACCAGGGGATCCCAGTAGGGTGAATGAAACCATCCAGACCGTGCAAAAACTTTCCGAGAGACTTCCCATTTTTGGTATTTGTCTAGGTCAGCAGATAATTGCCATGGCCTTTGGTGCCAAGATCTACAAAATGAAATTCGGGCACCGGGGAATAAATCAGCCAGTTAAGGATCTTAAATCTGGTAAAGTTTCCATAACATCCCAGAATCATGGTTTCACCATTGATCATAAAGCCTGTGCCGATCTACCCATAAATGTCACCCAGATAAACCTTAACGACGGTACTGTGGAGGGTATTGAACACCAGGAACTCCCAATATCCAGTGTACAGTACCATCCAGAAGCAGGACCCGGACCAAACGACACTGATTACTACTTCGACAACTTTGTAGAGAACCTTAAAAATTATTGAATAAAATGTTGTTAAGTTTTAAGTGTTAACTTAGGATTAAATCATTGCATTAAATAGTATATTTTAATTAAAATTAACTAAAGGGATAGAAGAGGACAAAGAGGATTAGAAATGCCGCGGGACAAAGACATTAACAAGGTACTAATCATCGGATCAGGCCCCATCCAAATTGGCCAGGCCGCTGAATTTGATTATTCAGGCTCTCAGGCCTGTAAATCCCTCCAGGAAGAGGGTATTGAAACTGTGCTCGTGAACAGCAACCCAGCTACCATCCAAACTGATATGGACATGGCTGATTCAGTTTACGTGGAACCACTGACTCCAGAAATTGTGGCCAAAATCATTGCCAAGGAAAAACCGGATGCTGTGCTCCCCACAATGGGAGGACAGACTGGTTTAAACGTTGCCACCGGACTGGAGGAAATAGGTGCCCTGGAAGGAATTAAAGTAATTGGATCATCAGTCCAGACCATTAAAAATGTAGAGGATCGGGATCTTTTTGACCACTTCATGAAAAAACTCAATGAACCGGTTCCCCAAGCCAAAGCAGTATCATCTTTAGAAGAAGCATTGGCAGCTGTTGAGGAAATAGGATACCCGGTTATTGTTAGACCTGCCTTCACCCTGGGTGGAACTGGAGGAGGAGTAGCCCACAACCAGAAGGAACTGGAAGAAGTAGCCACCAGAGGACTGGATATGAGCTACATAAATCAGGTGCTCATTGACCAGTCCGTGATGGGCTGGAAGGAATTTGAGTACGAAGTTATGCGGGACAAAAATGATACTTGTATTATTGTCTGTAACATGGAGAACTTGGACCCCATGGGCATCCACACTGGAGAGAGTATTGTGGTGGCCCCCTCACAGACCCTATCTGATGTGGATAACCAGCGACTCAGGAATGCCTCCATCAAAATCATACGTGCCCTGGAGATCCAGGGTGGTTGTAACATACAGTTTGCAGTGCACCCCATCACCGGAGAATACAAGGTCATTGAAGTCAATCCCCGGGTGAGCCGGAGTAGTGCCCTGGCTTCCAAGGCCACCGGATATCCAATTGCCAAGATCTCATCCAAGATCGCAGTGGGAATGACCCTGGATGAAATTCAGAATGACATCACCAAGGAAACACCAGCATCCTTCGAGCCCAGCCTGGATTATATCATTGCTAAAATACCCCGCTGGCCATTTGATAAATTTAAGGGCATCAGCCGAGAGATAGGAATTCAAATGAAATCCACTGGTGAGGTTATGGCCATTGGCCGCACCTTAGAAGAGTCAATGCACAAAGCTATCCGCAGCCTGGATATAGGAAGCTTCGGGTTTGATACTGTAGAATTTGATGAAGAAAAACTTAGAAATGCCACCGATGAGCGTTTGTTCCAGGTTTACAGTGCATTAAAATCAGGGATGACCATTGAGGAGATCCTGGATATAACCCAGATTGATCCCTTTTTCCTCCACAAAATACTGAACATAGCAGAGTGGGAAAAATATATAAACTCGGAAACAATTCTCCAACCAGCTGTAATGCGTGAAACCAAGAAAATGGGCTTTTCAGACCGTAAAATATCCCAGATCACCGGCCTGGATGAAAATATCATCAGAAAGGCCAGGGAAAAAGAAGGAATAGTCCCTTCTTATAAAATGGTCGACACTTGTGCAGCAGAGTTTGAAGCTAAAACTCCCTATTACTACAGTTGTTATGAGGAAGAAGATGAAGTTGCTGTTTCTAATGAGAAGAAGGTTATAATAATTGGTGCAGGACCTATCAGGATCGGTCAGGGTATTGAATTTGATTATTGCTGTGTTCATGCCGCAATGGCCCTTAAAGATACTGGTATTGAAACTATTATCATTAACAATAACCCCGAAACTGTCAGTACGGATTATGATATCTCCAACAAACTCTACTTCGAACCACTCACCCTGGAAGATGTTTTAAGCATAATCAATAAAGAAAAACCCTACGGAGTGGTAGTGCAGTTCGGAGGCCAGACCTCCATTAACCTGGCAGTTCCCCTGGCTCAGGAAGGTGTGCGCATACTGGGAACACCACACGAAAGCATAGACCGGGTTGAAGACCGGGAAAGATTCACCGAAGTCTTGAATAAACTAGACATACCCCAGGCTGATTATGGTATTGCCCATTCCTTTGAAGATGCCCGTAAAGTGGCAGAACGAATTGGATTCCCTGTACTGGTGCGACCCTCCTATGTTCTGGGTGGTCGGGCCATGCAGATAGTCTACGATGATGATGAGCTCAGGGAGTACATGAAGGAAGCAGTGCGCATATCACCGGAACATCCTATACTGGTGGATAAATTCCTGGAAGATGCCATTGAAATTGATGTTGATGCCCTCTCAGATGGAGAAGAAGTTTTCATCGGAGGAATAATGGAACACATCGAAGAAGCCGGTGTGCACTCTGGAGACTCTGCCTGCGTTATACCTCCACAAAGCATTCCTAAAGATGTTCTAAAAACCATTAAGGACTATACCACCAAACTGGCACTTGAACTGGACGTGGTGGGACTCATGAACATCCAGTATGCATTTAAAATGGATGAAGATGATCCTAAAGTTTACATCTTAGAAGCCAACCCAAGGGCAAGCCGGACCGTTCCCTTCGTGAGTAAAGCAGTAGGTGTGCCCCTGGCAAAAATCGCAGCGGAACTAATGATGGGTAAAAAACTCAAAGACTTTGGACTGCGTGATGAAGTGAAAATAAAGCATGTGGCTGTTAAAGAATCTATTTTCCCATTCATAAAACTTCCTGAAGCAGATTCTGTCCTGGGACCTGAAATGAAATCAACCGGAGAAAGTATGGGGATTGATGAAAACTTTGGAGTGTCCTACTATAAGGCACAGCTTTCAGCAGGCATGGATCTTCCTCAAAAAGGCACCATCTTCATAAGTGTGCGTGATGCAGATAAAGATAAAATCAGAGATATTGTAGAAAAAGCAGAGGAACTTGGTTTCAATCTTATTGCAACCAGGGGAACTGCTCTGTCAGTTCAGGATCTGGTGAAGATTAATATTATACGTAAGGTCAGTCAGGGCTCACCTAATATCCGTGACGCCATCACCAACAAGGAAGTGGCCATGATCATTAACACTCCCTCTGGTAAACAATCTGCAGATGATGGGTACTACATTCGAAGAATGGCTGTTGAATTAGGAATACCCTACGTTACCACACTTGCAGGGGCAAGAGCAGCTTTAAACGCCATTGAAAATGTTGAAAAAGGCAAAATTGGAGTTAAATCCCTTAATGAATACCATGGAACTGCCTAATTTTTAATATGTTAAATCTTATGTTATTCTTCTTTTTAAATTCTTTTTTTTGAAGTTTTCTTTCTAAATAAAGTTTAAATTCAATACACCGCATGGGGAAAATTTTTTAAGACGATTTTCAATTCAGATATCAAGTAAAAATTTAGTCTCAAAGGATTAAATATCTCCTTGAACATACTTTTCTTAGTATGCTTAACATCAAAAATGGCCTGGTACTTTACGGTCCCCAGATGGAGCCAACACAAGCGAATATCCTGATTGAAGATAATCTCATTGTGGAAGTTTCTCCCCATGCATCTGGAGGTAGGGAAATAAATGCCAACGGTTGTATTGTTTCCCCATCATTAATAAACAGCCATGTGCACATGGGAGATTCTGTGGTCAAAGATATTGGTGACGGAGAGTCCATTGAAAAAATTGTCAAACCACCCCACGGCCTGAAACACCAGTTACTTGCTAGATCAAAACCCCAGGATATCATCAACTCCATGAGAAGTTCCCTCCATGAAATGCTGGACACTGGAACCACCACCATAGTTGATTTCAGGGAAGGAGGAGTTAATGGGATATCTCTGCTTGAAAAGGCAGGTGAAGATATTCCCCTGCGCAAGGTGATTCTGGGACGTCATGATTCATTTTTCCAACAATTCCCCCATCCTCTTAGTCATGATTTTGATGAAATAATAAAAAACACTCTTGAAATCCTCGATTCTGCAGATGGCGTTGGTTTAAGTGGTTTTGGCGAGCTCAGCGAAGATGTGGCGAAAGTCATTACCCAAACATGTTCCAGTAAGGGAAAACTGGCGGCAATTCACGCTGCAGAATATGAAGAAGTGCAACAGAACTCACTTAAGACTACTGGTAAAACTGAAGTCGAAATGGCTCTGGAAACTGGTTTTGATATTCTGATCCATGTTACAGCACCCATAAACTTGGATCTGGACCTTTTAAAAGAAACAGATAAATCTGTTGTCTGTTGTCCACGTTCTAATGGTGCTCTTTCTGTTGGGATACCACCCATAAAAAAGATGTGGGATATGGGAATTAACCTTCTCCTGGGCACGGATAACCTGATGTTCAATTCACCCAACATGTTCAGGGAGATGGAATACGCTCTGAAAGTTACCCGTGGATATTACCGGGAATATTTTCCTCCAGTAGAGATCCTGAAGATGGCTACAGTTAATGCTGGTCAGGCTCTGGACCTTAACCTTGGATGTATTGAAGAGGGTATGTTGGCAGATATTATGGTAGTGGAACAGTTATCAGATAATCCCATACTGTCCCTGATTAACCGCACTGAATCGAAAAACATAATAGGTCTGGTGACAGATGGTAACTTAGTATATCTTAGGTGAAACTATGTACCAGAAAATATTATTGCCTACTGATGGCTCAAAATTTGCTGAAAACGCAGCTCAGCACGCCATCTGGATAGCAAGCAGAAGCAGCGCTGAAATTATCGTTTTAAATGTGATTGAAACATCATCACTTGTGGGGCTCCCTGCAGAAGACCTCATAGTCAGAATTAAAGAGATGCTTAAAGAAGAGGGGCGAAGATCCCTGGAAAGAATTTCAGAAATGGTTACTGAGAGTGAAAAGGAATCCAAAATAGAAGATATCAAAATAACCCTTAAAACTGAGGAAGGATCCCCTGCTGATGCCATCTTAAAAACTGTGGAAAAGGAAGATGTGGATCTGGTAGTCATGGGAACATCTGGAAAACACGGTTTAGACCGATTTTTACTGGGCAGTGTAACTGAAAAAGTGGTTAGATCCGCAAAATGCCCTGTTTTAGCCGTTCACTAAAAATTCTATTTTTTATATTTCTTTTAATTGCAGCCTATAGCTGGTGAGACAATGCAGATAAAGGACATAATGTCAGAGGAAATACACTACATTCAAGTACCCGGGAATCGTGCCAATGCACTGGAAATCATGCGAGAAAACAATGTATCAGGTTTACCCATAGTAAAAAAGGGTACAAAAACATTGGTAGGCATACTCACCAGAACTGATCTGGTGGAAAACCCCGATGAAGAGCAAATTGCCCTGATAATGACCCGGGAAATGATAACTGTAGCTCCTGATGATGATATAAGAGACGCAGCCAAAAAAATGGTTAAAAACAATATTAGAAGAGTTCCAGTAGTGGACAATGAAGAGTTAGTAGGTTTAGTCACCGCATCAGACCTTATTAACAAGGCACTGTGGAAAATGGATCTTAACGACCCTGCTGAAAACTATATACTTCTTAATGTACCCACCACATGGGAGAGAACTCCCCTGAATGTTGCATTCTCCATAATGCGCTACTTCAACCTTAAGGTACTCCTGGCCCTTAACAACGAAGGAAAACCTTCAGGAATATTAACTGAAACCGATTTCCTGGAAGAAAGTGAAGTGGTATCAGAACAAACTGTACACAACACTTCTGTGGGTACCGAGGGGGATAAATGGTCATGGGATAGTACAAACGTACTCTATGTTTTTAAAAACCATTTACAGTTCTCTGATAAGGAAGTACGGGACGTGGCTACCAGTGACCTGGCCATAGTTACCACGAAGACTCCAGTCAAGGATTGTGCCAACAAAATGAGGCAACGGAATATTGAACAGATGCCAGTTATTGATGTAGAAGGAGAACTGGTTGGGCTAGTAAGAGCCGGTGACCTCATTAAATCAATTATTGATTAAAAAAATTGATTAATAATTCATAACTGATTTATAATTAATTTTTTTTATTGTATTTTTTTATTTATCTAATTAAATAAGCAATTAAACAAAACATTATTGAAGATTAAAATGTCAGAAACAACTCCCATTGTAAAACCAATTATTAAAATAAAAGCCGATCCTGAAATTATCCGTATCGTTGGTAAGAAAGGAGGGGAAGTCTCCCTGCAGGATATCAATCTTAGATTTATTATGGCCACCATGTGGTGGGAAGGGGACCCTCAACTGGAAACATTCTTCCAGATACTAGAATTGACCATTAAAAGAGCCTTGCAAGAGGTTCATCCCCATGAAAAAATGGTTATTGATTATTCTTACACCGCCAATGACATTCTGGAAGATGCTTCCCAGATCATGGTTGAGATCGAGAACATAGAAGCCAATGGTGAGGTACTGGAAGTAGAAGGAGATATTATTGTTCTCTCTGGAAACGATAATAGGGGGTTTTTCAAAAAACTCACAGCATTCCGGCGTAAAGTTAAAGAGAACGTACATCGAGAAATTTGATAAATATCTTAGATATCTCTTTAAACAGCCAATATCTTCACCAAATATCTAATTTATACTAACTATTTTTATAATATCTTTATACCGTATTTACATTCAAAAATAGATACTGCTGAAGTCTTTTTATCAAAATTTAGTTTTTTACCTAAATTATTTAGAGTTTGTATCAAAAAATTATAATTTAGTTGCATCAAATTTATTGCATCAAAAATTATTTAATTCATATTTGCCTGCGCAGACAGGGTAAAACCTTAAGCAACAACTCCTGAGCATCTTCCTGGTCTCTAACTTTACGGGCGACAATTTTTCCCTTGGCAAATATGGTGATGTTCCTCCCTTCCATTTCCAGCAGGGCTATGCCCATCTCCCTGGAGCACTTAACCTTTCCCAGGGTTTCCAGTTCCCGGCAGGTTAGAGAGATGTTAAACTGGTATGGAAGTTCTGTTTCAAACATTATCTTATTTTTCGCATCTTTACAGGGTTTATAAATTACCATCTCATCTTTCAAATCACCATAGCTTCCAATATCCATGGTAATTCTCTTAAAACCCACTGACTTCAGTTCTAAATCCAGATGATGAAGTAATCCTCGGTCAATAAGTTTATCCACATCTTTCATTTCAATAAGAGCCATACCATCATCGTCCCTCACCCGAACCACATCCAGACCCGTGAGGTTTTTGATGAGATTTTCAGCATAGCTAATGCGGTTGATTTTACGGGGAGTGATTACTTTTCCGGTGGGGATTCTGGTGGCAAGACAGGTGGTTGAAGGATTATAATCAATGTTAAACTGATTTAAAATGGTTCTTACATCGTGGGAGGTGATTCCTGATTTTACCATAGGTGTTTTAACATTTTTTTCTATGTTAACCATTATTCCTGGCCGGTCCTCCATTAGATCACTGATGTTGGTGCCGTCAACCACCTCATCATACTGTCCATCCTTTGCTATTTTTTCCAGTTTCTGGTGCATTTTCATCTTGCAGACGTAACACCTGTTAGGGGGGTTTATTTCAAATGCAGAATCCTCCAGGAAGTTTTCATGTATAACAATGTGTTTGATCCCTATTTTTTGGGCGATGAGTTCTGCGTCCTGAACACAATCTGAAGGCATAACACCATTATCCACCGTGACTGCCAGGGCCTCATTTGCCTCTTCTTTGGCAACCCAGGCCAGCAGTGTGCTGTCTGCACCCCCTGAAAATGCAATTAGAACCTTTTTTCCATGAAAATAGTTTCTTAAACTATTCATTTTTCCTTCAATATCCATAAGAATACCACGTTAATTTCTGGAAATATTATCCGATACTAATTATCGCATAATTAATTCACTGCCACGTCAATTCAAGTTAAATGAACTCAAATAGGCTAACTCGTATAAATTCCAATAAACAATTGATTACTATTAAATTAATTTTTTGCTTAATCTTTAAGTTGACTAAATCTGAAGTTGAAAAGAACATAAAGGGATGGTTACATGAAGATATATTTAAACCAGGGTTTTAATGTACTTTAAAACTTTCCGGGCATCCTCCGCCTTAATGTCAGTTCCTTTACTGTCTAAAAAATCTTCAAGGTCTTTTTTCTTATTTTCTTCCAGCTTGGAATCTTTTAAAACACGAGGATATGTTCTTTGAGGATAGTATATATTTTTAGCTGTTTGATACAGGGTTTCAACCTCGTTAAGGGTGATTATACCCTCTTTCTCAGCCATCTGGAAGTTGTGATTCATACTCACCAGGGCTTCGGAGAGAAGTTCATGGGTTAGGGGATTAAAAACAATGGCCACATCATCATCTGATTCTATTATTCCATCCCGGTACTTTTTGTAAACAGTTCCAATTCCAATCATACCCGCGTAATCCAGTTCTGCTGATCTAAGAGCTCCCATGCTAGAGCCCCCCACGATTGTCACACCGGCTTCCAGGGCCCGGAGTATCTCCCTGTGAGATACAGCAGGTTGCTGATAAAAAACACCATCAATTATCCCGATGACATCCGGAGGATCATTCAAAAGAACAACAACATCATCTCTAGCCACTGGAGGGTGATATTCAGCATCCAAAATCTTTTTAGCCTCCTTTAATGGGAGTGAAGGCCCTATAAACACTACGATCCTTTTTTTATCCAAATTAGCGCCTCGGACTATTTTTACTTACTCCAGTTAATTTTTTATTCCTGTTTTTTTTAGTTTGTTGCCCCTTATTTAATTACAACGTTTTCCCTGAGTATAATCGGGTATTTTTTCCAGGAATATACATGGGGGTAATTTTCTTTTCCCTGAGTATAATGCGGTATTATTTCTCCAATTATTTCTCAACAAAAATATTATTTTTACATTTATCTAACTTTCTTGATTATAGTTGTTGTGTTGGGGGAATTAAATATTTAAAAAAAAAGCTATTGAAATTTAGGGAATGGTGATAAATGAAGTGGCTTTTACAATTTGGATTAATATTGAAGTAGACATTGTAATCCCATTAATAAAAACAAATAGATGTTATAAATAGAATAATTATCCTACTAACCATTAATAGACATTATTCCAATTAATAACTTAACAAAGTGAGGTTATAGTTGGTTTTTTATACTTCTGTAATCGGGACCGGGGACCCCGGTAATTTCAGAGTGAAGTTTTATAATTTTAGGTAGGGAGGGGTGGTTTTCCCCAAGGTTTTTCTTCCATTTCTTTATTACAAAATCCAAATCAACCTCTTGAGTACCGTGTATGAGATTATCAGAATGAGCAACCAGTTTTTCCTCTAACGTAAGGGGCATGTAATCTTTAGGCGGTAATCCCAGAATTATTGCTTCTTCTTTGGTTATCCCCGCCCCAATATGTTTTTCCACAATATTAACCACTTCCGGGGGAAATCCCTTGTTTTCAACTAGTTCTGCCCCAACAATGGCATGATCTATTCCATTGGTCTTGGAACGACCAACATCATGGAGAATGGCCCCTGTTTTAACTAAATCCAAGTCCACTTCCAAGTCAAAATCCGTTTTTAATCGGATTGCCTTCAACATGACTGCTTTAGAATGTTCAATCACGAAAAGGGGGCAGTTAAATTCCTTTAAAATATTGTGAGAAACGTACTCATTCAAAATCAAGTATTCACCCAGATGGTTTGATGGGAATCATGTGTAATGATTAAATGAATCATTAGATAATTTAATTTGTTTAAATTGTAAAAGGGAATGTGATTTTTTAAGTTGTTTAAAGTGTTGAAGAGGGATATGATTTTTATTGAATTGTTTTAAGTGCAAAAGATGATTTTTTAGTGTTTTTATAAGTTCAATAGTTTAATTAGAATATGATTTAGTTAGAGTGAATGTTCCATAACTGTCATGTTGAAATAGGGTAGGAAATGGAATAAGCAGGAAAATATTAACTCATTTTTTCCTTTAATTCCTTTAATTCCGTTATGATTGAGGAATTATCCTGGAACTCCATGTTAGTATTGCAGTCTGGGCATATGAAGTTTCTTTCAGAAGCTTCTTCAAAATTATAGCGACACCCATTGGGACAGACAAAAAACATGTTATCTTCTTCATATTCCAGAGATTGGTGAATTTCACGGGAGAATTTTTCAAATTTCTCTGATATAATCTCTGCGATCTTCTCTTCTTCAAATTTCCAGCTGTAGGTATACCATTGAGTTTCAGGATCCTTACTCCTCTTGTAGCTGGCCACACCTGCGTCGTATAGTTTATAGAGTATTCTTCGTACAATGTTAAGTCGAATTTCGGTTTCTTCTGCAATTTCCTCATCAGTTGTTTTACCATTCAACAAACATTGAATAATAGGGATGCTATTCTCATCATCTTTAGTAACATCAATGAGAATCTCCTGCACGTTAGGATCTGCAATCATCTCGTTTCCTCCTTCATGTTTTGACATTTTTAGCAGCTCTTGTATTTCCGGATCATTAAGTTTAAGCATTTAAATCTCCTCACATGGAGGGAAAGAAATCAACCATAAAATGGATAGGTCAAACCAAGCAATGCTAATCAAATATCACCCGCCTTGGTGTGAATTAGCCGCCTAAATTTGAAAAGCTAAAATGTCTCTCTCCGCCCCTAAAAGACCCCTTCGTGTTTATTAACAATAACCACGTTTAGCTAGTGTTCATTGAAATAGAGCTATGTGTATGGGTGTTAAAAATATCTTGGGTTAACTATCTATATGAGCAAGATAGTATTTATATTTTTTTAATAACCTCTCCTAAAACCATAAACCAGATTAACCCCCATTTAATAAAGAGTTTAAAATTATTTATCCTACTTTTCGAACTATCACCGCAGGTGTGTGGGTTATCGAATCTAGCATGTCTATGGTTATGGTATTAATATCTCCCTCAAGTAGTTTTTGCATGTCATATACTGTTTCCATCTTATTCTCATGAATTTTCTGGTATTCTTCGGCTGCCCTAGCGATTTGAAGAATTTCATCAAGGTTATGCTCCTGGGAAACCCCCAGTGGAGTGGGACCTACTATGTGTCCCAATCGTCCTAATAAATATCCGAACATTCCCCAATTATTCCGGATCTCAGTTATGGAAATTGGGAGAGATGTGAATTTTGTTTTCCCAATTTTGTAAGTTGCATCAGTATCTATGATCATCACAGTTACATTTTTACCAGATATACGTTGAATTTCACGGGCTATTTCCTCTGAAAGACCCTGGGGATCATCAGGTAATAATGAGACATAACTCCCTGGAGCATTACTCAAATCCACACCGGCCTCCGAAGCCGGTTTTAAAGCGTGCTTCCAACCATAATAGTGTAATATAACTTCTTTATGGGAACGAGCCTCAGGGGGAAGTTTTCGGAGGTTTTTGATAGTTCTTTTTTTAATACCCATTAATGGGCCGAGTATATAGCCCCACATATATTTAGACCATACATCTGCCAGGATATAAGCACTGAGTGATGGTTTAAACTCAGCTTCATCCACAAGTCTTCCCTGAGATACAGCTAAAGGGGTTTCAGAGACCACTAAAAAATCCCCATCCTCTAGAAGACCTATAGCATTTTCAATGATAACATCATAGGGTTCTCCTGGTTTAATATAACCTGTGTTAATGTTTATTAATCTATAACTGGTGTTTCCTTCAGAATACTCAATACATTCCTGTTTTTGATAAGATTCATGGTTTTTATCGTTCATAATATCAATAAAATAAGGAAAGAAAAATTTAAAGTTATGGGGGTGAAGATTTAGTTTTATAATGGGATTTATCCCTTAACTGGGGGTGCCCATACCTTAAGGTCGATACCCTCAATAATCGCTCTTCTACCTTCCAGTTGAACCACTACCCCGGAGTGAACTTTCTGCATCATACAGTGATATGGCAGGAACCTAACAGTTTCACCTACTCTGGGCAGTTCACCCTCTATCAATCCCTCAAATCCACCCACCATACAGACCCCTACCTCTTTATAATTGAACTCAGTCTCGGAATCCAGACGGTGGCAGGGGCCCACCAGGTGGACTGTGATTAATCCATGGTTTTCAGAAAGAACCTTGGCAAAGTGGGTAACTGGGCAGCCCAGAGGACGGTATCTTATGATTTCCCCGGGCTTTATTTCTTCTCTGGTGAAGGGATAAAGAGTTTCCCTGCATGATTCTTCACCGGGAATAGGTTTCAAAATGATGTCCGCCTCATATCCATCCATGACTCCTACAATTTTCTCTTTTTCAGGGATTATTTTTGTTTCCTTTAGTATTTCCTTAAGTTTGGCCAGATCATCCTGGAATATCTCCTGGGACATGAACCGGCACTTTTCAAGTGGGACTCGTTTCCTGAGGAGGGCCCCTGCAAATTCATCACAGCGTGCGTATCCACAGATACCACAGTTGTAACCTGGAAGCAACATCAAAATCTTGTTCTTCTGAGCAATATCAACCGGAACTTTACTCATTATATAACACCTGAATGATTAGTTAACGATTATTTACTTGATAATTAGTTAATTTTATTATCGTTTAATTCCTATTCTCGTTAATTCCTATTCTCCTTCATAACTCTGGAATCCATCGATACGGCGTAGAATACCTCTGTGGTATTTCTTGTTAACCTTGGTCTCCCCTACACACAAGGTGCATACTGCCAGGGGTGCGGAGTGTCGTAGAGTTTCACCTTCCAGAGTGACTTCCTGTGACTTCATGATCTCATCAGCCAGTTCAGCACATCCCTGACCACTTAACCCATTGGCTTCTATTATTTTACAGTTAGGGTTAACTTCTAATATCCGTTCTCGGAATATCTCCCTTTCAGCCTGGGATATCATGTCACCTTTGGTGATCACTGCTATATCTGCCGTACTCAAAAATGGACCTACCTTTAAGGGAGTGTTAGGACCGCTGGTAGCATCTATAACACAAACTCCCAAAGAATTCACAGTGAAAGGTGCGCAACGGTGGCATAATCCCGCAGTTTCCACTACTAATAGTTCTGCCTGGTTTTCATCCGCCCAGTCCACCATTTCCTCCAGATTGTAGATGGCATAGTGATCGGGGCACATGTCCATGGACAGTCCCACCTTGGTGGGTACTCCTATTTTAGCAAATTTACTATCATCATCAGTGTAGAGGCAGTCAATTTTCACCACTGCTGATTTCAATCCCCTTTCATTTAAACTGCGTAGAGCATGAACTAAAACAGCTGTTTTTCCAGAACCAGGAGTTCCGGCAACAATTACCATTCTCATGAAAAATCACCGTTTTTTAATCTATTTATATTAATTTTTAAGTTATAAATCAACTGAGTTCCAATTATATCTCAAATTCTATTTAAAATTCAAGATATTCCATTTCAATATCCCGAATAATTTCCCCATTACGGACTTTATCACGTAAACTTAACATTAACTCATCAATTTTATTCAATTTCTGAGATATGGCTTTTTCATCTTCACTGGTGGCTACTACTGTCTGCATTCCACCATTCTTCATTACGATTCGTTTATCAGTCATCAGGGCAAGTACCGGGTCGTGAGTTACCACCATCACGATCTTACCATGACCTGCCAGTGCTTCCAGAGCATCGTGTTTCCGGATCCCTGCATTTTCAATTTCATCAATGAGTACAATGGGAGAATTGCTGATTATTGCCACATCTGCCACCATGAGGGCTCTGGATTGACCTCCACTTAAGATGGTGAGATCATGGTCCTTTTTTATGGGCTCTCCAGTTAGGGTGTTGGCCAGATCAATAACTGCGTTTACACATTTACTGCTGGCTCCACGGCATTTAGCATGTAAACTTAAAAAGTCTCCCACAGTCATGTCTGCCAGGAAATTCATGTTTTGGGATAACTGGGCCACCATCTTCTTTCGAGGGTTGGTTCGATCCTCGTAGCTGGGCTCTTCACCATTGACCAGAATTTTTCTCCGGGAGAAAGTGTCTTCCTGAGAGAGTTGTTCAATATCACCAATGAGAGAGCTTTTACCACTTCCAGTGGGCCCTACCACTCCAAATATTTCACCCCTCTTTATTACTACCTTTTTCACGGGCTCAGCATTTTCCTGCTTGTCAAAACCACCCAAAATGGTTATTTCTTCTATCATCCCAGATTCACCTTTCCTAAAGTGTCTCCTCTTAGTCCCAGTCGCATGGTTTCCAGGGCTGTGATTTCATCAGGAGGGATATTACCTAAATTAACATTGGCTCCAAACTTAAGAATGAAATATGCCTGCTGATTTTTCTGGGGAGCCTCCCATATTATTTTCTCAATATCAGTACCTTCACTCAATATTTTTAACTCATCTTCCTTAACTACGCCCTGATCATCGAAAAGACCTATTCCTTTTCCCCCTTCCCTGGCCTCCATGAGCACCAGGTCCGCACCAGATTTCAGGTCACGGTTAACAATTTCAAGTCGTTTTTCAGGGGTTAGTAAATGATCCTGTTCAGGATCCTTTTTTCCCACTTCGGTTATCACCAGAAATCCATTATCCTTAACACGGGATATGATTTGCTCCCTTTCATCGGAAGGAATTTCAATGGTTCCATCGGATATTTCCACTGCACCAAATCCCAGTTTATGTGCTTCATCCAGGAATTCATCAAATTTATCCTGAAGATAGGCAATTTCAAAGAGAGTCCCCCCAGGGTAGGGGTTAATGCCATAAGAATGGTAGATTTCCACTTTTTCCTGAATCAGTTCCTTGTTGTGGATGGCAGAGGTTCCCCACCCAAATTTAGCCAGATCTACATATTTTCCTGAGATTTCCAGAAGATCTATCACGTGAACTGGACCCATTCCCTTATCTAACATCATAGTAAGTCCAGTGCCTGTTTTAGGGTTGCGTTGTGGGGTGAGAAAATCAAAAGCGTTCATAATATATCACTGTTGTTTGTTTTAACTATAATACTCTCTTAATTAACACTTCGATGGGTTAACACCCTTCAATATTAAGTATAATTTCTTTAATTCAGTTACTTTAGTTCAGTTACCTGTTTTTTATTTAATTACTTGCATAGAACTAATCCTGAATTAGATAGTTCATAAACAATTGCATCACATATGTACATAGTCGTTTATATTTAAAGTATTTTAAACACCATAATAAAAAATAGCAGAAATCAATTATAAAATAAATCAATTATAAAAATAATTATAAATTTTATACTGATTCACCTACTAATCAATTAGGCTCCTTAAACTTGTAAAACAATTATTTAAATTAAGAATTGGTTAAATTGATATTCAAATTCATGGGAATTTGTAAAAAAAATCAACATCAACACTAATAAAATGGAGGTAAAAATAAATGGAAAAAAAAATCGTTTACTTCGAAAATTCAGGTGCGGAAAATACAGATAGAGTAATAGAACTGGTTAAAGAAAGGAAAGAAGAACTGGGAATTGAAAACATCGTGGTGGCCTCAGTATCCGGACTAACCAGTGTTAAAGTTCTTGAAAGTATGCCCGATGCACAGATAGTTAGCATCACCCACCACGCAGGATTTCAGGGTGGAGATGAATTAGAACTGGATCCAAAATATATTGAAAAGCTGGAGAATGCAGGTGTACCAGTGTACATAGGATCCCACTCTTTAAGTGGTGTGGGAAGGGGTATAAGCAATAAATTTGGAGGTGTCACTCCTGTTGAAATTATTGCAGGCACTTTAAGGCTATTTTCACAGGGAGTGAAGGTTTGTGTGGAAATAAGTGTCATGGGTGCCGACGCAGGCCTGATACCCACAGATAAAGAAGTTATAGCTATAGGTGGTACTGCTAAAGGTGCGGATACTGCTGTGGTTTTGAAGCCCGCACACATGGGTAACTTCTTTGACCTAAAGATAAATGAAATCATTGCTATGCCCCGACCTTAGGGTCTAGTGATTCCAACTCCTGATGTTGACCCCCACTGGTTCGGTTGGTAAAGTTGTGAAATGGGTGAGTTCACAATCACTTCCTGGTTGGATGTTGAAGATGATCTTCGGATATTAGTCAAAAATTCTTTACTTAGTGGTAAATTATTGGTTAAAAAACCGTTGCTTTTAAATATAAGTTAGTACAATAACACATTTAAGATAACCAACATTTACTGTGGGGGTAGAGATTGAAATCTATTATAGACAATACCATAAAGGAATCCGAAAAAAGAAGAGATAGAAAGGCATTGGCAGAGCGACGTGGATATGATAGTAGCATCGACCAAGAATTAGAAGACATCATTCAGCGAAGTCGAGCTAAGATCTGTGTAGTTGGAACTGGAGGTGGTGGAAACAATACCCTTTCCAGATTAATGGAGATCGGTATCGAAGGAGCCGAAACCATTTCCATGAACACTGACGCTCAAGATCTTTTCTACTCAGTTGCCGACAAAAAAATATTAATGGGTAGGAATACCTGCGGAGGATTGGGTGCCGGTGGCATGCCTGAAGTCGGAGAAGAATGCGCCGAAGAAAGTGATGAGGAAATAAAAGAAAAACTGGATGGCGCGGACATGGTCTTCGTGACTTGTGGTATGGGTGGTGGAACTGGGACCGGTTCAGCACCAGTCATAGCTAAAATGGCCAAAAAGATCGGTGCCCTGACCATTGCTGTGGCAACCATGCCCTTCAGTGCAGAAGGACTACGCCGCAGAGAGAACGCAGAAAAAGGACTGGAAAAACTCCAAAACACTGCAGACACCGTGATAGTCATTCCTAACGACAAACTCCTGGAAGTAGCTCCAAACCTACCTATAAACAAGGCATTCATGGTAGCTGACGAACTCCTGGGAAGAGCAGTCAAGGGAATAACCGAACTTATTACCAAACCCGGACTGGTTAGTCTTGACTTTGCCGACATCAGAAGTATAATGAAGGGATCAGGCATGGCCATGATTGGAATGGGTGAATCAGACTCGGGAGATCGAGCCATTGAATCTGTGCACGAAGCCTTAAACAGCCCACTCCTGGACTTGGACATTTCCAATGCTAAAGGAGCATTAATAAATATCTCTGGAAGCTCTGACCTAACCTTGAACGAAGCTGAAAAGGTCGTCCAGATTGTAGCTGATGAATTAGACCCTGATGCCAACATCATCTGGGGTACTCAGATCCAGGAAGAACTCCAAAACACCATCCGTACCACCATCATAGTAGCTGGAGTCAAATCACCATACATATTTGGCATACATGGTGAACCAGAATACATTGAAGAAAGACAAAAAGAAAAAGTGCCAGAATCATCCTTGGAAGAATTCATCGACGGTGTTTTTTAAATAAATCCTTTCAAAAAGGGGAAGTAATTGATTAGGGAGTGTAATCTTTCTCTAACCCCCAAACATTAACCCTAGTCTGTTCTGTCTTCCCCATG
>Ga0074198_1000030_pt1:102500-279755 | contig 279755 bp, 279 predicted proteins | sample EPASupsiteSAE323_FD_64527 | JGI IMG/M metagenome (GOLD analysis project Ga0074198, IMG submission 64527) | Bioremediated contaminated groundwater from EPA Superfund site, New Mexico - Sample SAE3-23 | ecosystem: Environmental > Aquatic > Deep subsurface > Groundwater >...
TGAGGGAGATGTGATCTCACGTGACGTGGCCGGTATGCTGACCCGTCTTGATATCTATCCCCTTGAAGTGGGAATCAACCTTAAGGCAGCTTATGAAGATGAAACAGTCTACACCTCTGACATCCTATTCATAGATGAGGATAAAACCGTATCTGACATACAGAAAGCATACACTCAGGCACTGAACCTTTCAGTGAATGCAGTGGTGTTCAACAGTGTATCAACCCCTGTTATCATATCCAAAGCAGCAGGAGAAGCACTGAACCTGGCTTTCAATGCAGAAATACTCACCTCCAAAACAACCGACCTCTTACTGGCCAAGGCCTACTCTCAGATGCTGGCTGTGGCCTCTGAAGCATCAGCACAGAATGCTGAAGCTGTTGACGATGAACTTCGCGAGAAGCTAAGCGCAACTGCAAGTGCAGCAGAAGCTAAACCAGCTGAAGAAGAGAAAGAGGAAGAAGAAGAGGAAGAAGAGGAAGATAATGAAGAGGATGCAGCCGCTGGTTTAGGTGCTCTCTTCGGATGATAGTATTGAATGACTCGTAATCTAATAAAATAATTAGATTGAATAAAAACCGGTAATTGAATTTAATCGATTCAAGAGGTTTGAAGTTAAAAAAGGATATAGTTTGAGGTGATCTCATGGAATACATATACGCAGCAATGTTATTGCACACAGCAGGTCAGGAAGTTAATGAAGAAAGTGTTAAGAAAGTCTTAGAAGCAGCAGGTTCAGATGCAGACGACGCAAGGGTAAAAGCATTAATTGCAGCCCTGGAAGATGTCGACATCGAAGAAGCTATTGAAAAAACCGCTGTAGCAGCCGCAGCCCCTGCAGCCGCAGCACCAGCTGCAGCTGAAGAAGCTGAAGAAGAAGCTGAAGAAGAGGAAGACGAAGAAGAAGCTGAAGAAGAAGCTGCTGCCGGTCTCGGCGCACTCTTCGGTTAATTCTTTTTTAGCCAAAAGCCCCTGGGCTTTTTTGGCTTTAATATTTTTTTTGCCAGTATAATCATACTTTAATAATTATTAATAATTATTTATTGATTAAACTTATATCCAATTAAAGGCAAACAAAGTTTATATTATTATATAAGCTTAAATAAGGCGAATATACTCATATTTATATAATATTCCTATTTTTAAGCTTACAACAAAGTTTTTTAGAAATTCTATTGATGATTACTATGTCTGTCCAGTTGGAAAAACTTGGTTACACCAAAAAAACTTGTAAAACCTGTGGGAATGATTTTTGGTCCATAGGTGAACGTGAAACATGTGGCGATGCACCCTGTGATGAATACCAGTTCATTGGAAATCCAGCCACACCACAAAAACACGATTTATTCTCCATCCATGATCTTTTCATACGCTTCTTCCAGGAAAGAGGCCACACACCCATCAGGAGATATCCTGTCCTGGCCAAACGATGGAGAGATGATGTTTTCCTGGTGGGGGCATCCATCTACAACTTCCAACCATGGGTAACCTCGGGACAGGTTAAACCACCGGCCAATCCACTGGTAGTGGCCCAGCCATCCATCCGCCTGAACGACGTGGATAATGTGGGACGAACCGGCAGACACATGACCTGCTTCACCATGGGCGGACATCATGCATTTAATTCTGAAGATAACCAGGTTTACTGGGAAGACGAAACCGTGAAATACTGTCATGATTTCATAACCCACTTGGGAATAAATGGAGAAGAGATCACCTTCATTGAATCATGGTGGGAAGGTGGAGGTAACTCAGGACCCTGTTATGAAGTTTGCGTGAGGGGAGTGGAACTGGCCACCCTGGTTTTCATACAGTACCGCACCCTGCCGGGAGGGGAAAAGGAAGAAATACCCCTGAAGATAGTGGACACTGGTTATGGATTAGAAAGGTTTGCCTGGATAAGCCAGGGCACACCCACTGCCTATGATGCTTCCTTCGGACCAGTCATAGAAGAACTCCGGGAAATGGCAGGAGTCCAGCTCAACCATCGCATCCTGGGAGAAAACGCCCAAGTAGCAGGGATGATGGATATTGAAGACATCGCTGATCTAAAAGTACTGCGTAGTAAAGTGGCAGAGAGACTGGGAATCACCCTGGAAGAGTTGAAAGAAGCCACCGAACCCATGGAAGCTATTTACGTTATTGCTGATCACACCCGTTGTCTGGCTTTCATGCTGGCTGATGGAGTCATACCATCCAATGTTAAAGAGGGATACCTGGCCCGTTTAATCCTCAGACGGACCATACGCTTCATAAAAAAATTAGGACTTAACAGATCACTGGGAGATATAATGAACATTCAACTGAACTTCCTCTCCCAGACCTATCCTGAGATCCGAAACCATCAGGAGCACATTTTAAGGGTAATTGAACTTGAAGAAAAAAGATACCGTAAAACCATCCAAAAAGGACACCAGATGGTTAAAAAAAGCATCAAATACCTGAAAAAGGATAAAAAGGATGAAATGCCCCTGGACATGCTCATTAAACTTTATGATTCCCAGGGTTTACCCCCGGACACCGTGGAAGAAGTTGCCAGGGAACTGGACTTCACCGTGAATGTGCCAGATAATTTCTACACTCTGGTTGCAGCCGAGCACTCTGAGGAAGCTGTGGAAGAAGAAGTACCAGTTGAACTGGACTTCCCTGAAACTGTCCTCAAATTCTATGATGAACCACAGGAAACAAAATTTGCTGCCAGATACCTGGGATCATACCAAAACAACATCATACTGGATCAGACACTCTTCTACCCCGAAGGAGGGGGACAACCCTCAGATGTAGGTTACCTGGATACCGGGAAAGAGAAAATCAGGGTACTGCATGCTGAAAAGCTAGATGGAATTGTTCTGCATCGGGTGGAAGAAGAAAAACTGGAAAAACTCAAACACCGCACCGGATCAACTCTTACGGGAAACATTGACTGGAACCGTAGAATTGCCCTGGCCCGTAACCACACCGCCACCCACCTTCTGGTGGCAGCAGCACGGAAGGTTCTTGGAGACCATATCTGGCAGGCCGGAGCACAAAAAGGGGTTAAAAAATCAAGAATAGACTTATCACATTACCAACGTATCAGTGCAGAAGAACTCCACCAGATCGAACTCATAGCTAACCGATGGGTGATGGAAAACATCCCCGTGGAGACAACGTGGATGGATCGTACTGATGCTGAGAAGAAATACGGATTCATATTATACCAGGGAGGAGTTGTGCCTGGAAAGAGCATCAGGGTAGTTCAAATCCCGGGTGTGGATGTGCAGGCCTGTGCCGGAACACACTGCAACTACACTGGCCAAATCGGACTGGTGAAAGTTAACCGAACCGAAAGGATACAGGACGGAGTGGAACGTCTGGAGTTCTCCGCAGGTGAAGCAGCAGTGGAGTCCATGCAGACCAACGATGTTCTGTTACAGGACAGTGCTGCCGTGTTTAAAGTGGAGGCAAAACAGCTTCCCAAGACCAGTGAAAGGTTCTTCAGTGAGTGGAAGGCCTTCAAGAATGATATTAAACGATTGCAAAAACAGATTGCCGAGCTTAAAACCGAATCCCTTGTTAATCAAACCGAAGAAATCAACTCCCTATCCTTTTTATCAGATAAAGTGGATGCAGATATAGGTGAACTGGTTAAAATGGTAACCCGGCTCACTGATGATGGGGGAGTGGATCTGGTTGTCCTGGGTAACGGGGAAGGTAAAATTGCGGGAGCTGCATCCGAAAAAGCCATGAATAGAGGAATTAAAATCAACGAGATCATCAAAGAAGCCGCCGCTATAATGGGTGGTGGAGGTGGTGGAAGACCTAACCTGGCCCAGGGTGCAGGGCGAGACGTGCATAAAATCTCGGAAGCCCTGGAATTTGCACGTAGTACTTTGAAGGACAAACTTGCTCAGAAAAATCTTAATGGATTTGGATAAACTTACCCTTTCTAACCCAGTTAACACCATGAAAAAAAAAATTAAATCATCATTGCTCATTGCTTGGATTTTTTACAGGTGAATTTAATTGAAAAAAAGCATCCAGGATATAAATCAAAAGATCAAAAAAGGTGAAGCCACCATCCTCACTGCTGAGGAAGTAACCCGCCTGGTTATGGATGGTGAAGAACCCACCATGGAAGACATCGATGTGGTGACTACAGGTACTTGTGGTATCATGTCTGGAACTGCAGCCATATTCCACCTCCCGGTTGCAGAACCAGGATCATTCAAAAAAGCTCGAAAGATCACCTTAAACGGTGTTCCAGGATTCCCTGGACCTTGCCCCAATGAATGGTTGGGTTCTGTGGATTTAATGGTTTACGGAACTTCCCACAGCATCACCGATCCTCAGTATGGTGGAGGATTCCTGTTCAAGGACCTTCTCCAGGGTGAAGAAATTGAGATCATAATGGAAGATATTGATGGCAACCTCATCCGATCCAGTGCTTCACTGGATGAGTTTGGCACTGCCCAGATGATTGGAACTCGTTTCGCCTTTAAAAATTATACTGCATTTATAAATCCCACCCCTGAACCGGTTTCATCCATATTCAACGCAGTGGACATGGATGGCCCATTTAAGGAAATCTCATTTTCAGGATGTGGTGAGCTCAACCCACTTCAGAACGACCCCCAACTTAACTCTATCCAAAAAGGAACTCGATTGCTTATAAATAACTCTGAAGGATTATTCATCGGCACCGGGACCCGTAGCAGTCCTGAAAAGCCCAATATGATGATAACTGCAGATATGAAGGATATGGATCCCCATTATCTGGGTGGCTTCCGCACTGGAGCAGGACCCGAAGTTTACAACAGCGTGGCCACAGCCATACCCATTCTGGATGACGAAATCCTCCAGAAGACCTTCATAAAAAATGAGGATATCAAGCTCCCCATTGCAGATATCAGAGGTCGTCACAGCGTCCTGAGCCAGACCACTTATGAAGTGTGGGGAAATGTTGATGAACGACCAACCTATGAGCAAGAATTATGTCAGAAATGTGGAACCTGCCTAGTTGAAGAAAGATGCCCCACCAGGGCCTTCCAGAATCATGAATTGAATACGGTTCGGTGTTTCGGTTGTGGAATGTGCGCCTACTCCTGTCCCTTCGGCACCTTCCAGATGAAACGGGGACATGTCACGATAGATTGGAAGGGCCAACAAAAAGAGTTAGAAGTGAGCTGTCGCCAGTCGGATATTAAACGAGCCCGTGAACTGGCCAGAGAACTTAAAAAGAGGATCCAAAAGGGAGAGTTTTTACTTAACCCTTAATGAGTAAGTTCTTAACTAAAACCCCCAAATATCATGTTCACTTGTACTTACTTTCTCTTTTTTACATGAATTTTTTTTAATAAAGGAATATGAACAATTCTTTGTGGTTATATCCTATTATATTACTTAGTTATCTCCTAAAACTTCTAAAATCTTTTTTAGAATGAGATCCCTATTTTCCATGGTTAAAGTAAAAATCCTGACATCTTTCCTATTTTTAACCTTTAAAATAAATGGGTGATTGGAACGCTGATGAATAACTGCAATTACTGGTTTCTGGCTTTCCATTACCTCCCATACTGCCTGGGAAAAAGAACTGCTTGCTAGTTCCATGGGTGCAATTTCATCAATGAATACATAATCAGATGTTTCCAGAGCATTTTTCAGGGCTAAAACACCCACTTCCTGGATTTCATCTAAATTAATCCTATATCGACCTACACTTGGACCTTTTGTGTTGTGTATACTTGCCAGGATTCCTTTCCGCTTGGAAGCAATGTCAATGATATTAAAACCAGTTCTCCTGCCATTCTCTCTTATTTCAGGACAGTACATTCCACCAATAGAATACCCACTATCCCTGACTTTATTTTTTATTTCGTTTAAGAGAGTAGTTTTACCAACTCCAGGTGGACCTGTTATTAAAACATTCATAGTACCACGATACTGGTTCCCAGTTACTAATTTTCATGATCATTTCAATAGATATTCTAAAAAAAAATAAATAATTAAATTAATAAAGGGTTCACAATATGTTCTGAATTTTCCCGGAAAAGAAAATGAATCCCATTACGAATCCAATGAGTAGTGCCAAGACTAAAAAGAGAATAGCAGTTGTCAGGATGGAACTCTTTTTTTCTTCAGAACCATAATATTCATCCAGATCATAACCTCTTCTCACTGGCTTGCCCTTCTTATGGTAATTTTCCTGATTGTAGTTCCGCCTATGACCTTTATTTTTATTATATTCATCATATCCCCCCTCACCCGCATATTTTTTATTATAACTCTTCTTTTTATTATATCGTTTATTATAGTTACTCTTTTGTTCATATTCATGATCTTTATTCGGATTATTTATCTGATTATCATCCTTATTTTGATTATAATCTTTATTGGTGTTTTTATCAGAATCATCCCAATTCTGATATGGTTCCGGTTGATGTGTGTCCTTGGAAAGGTTTTCCTCTTCCAAGTAGTATGGTTCAGATAGGCTTTCATCCCCTTGCAAGTATTCACCCCTCAGATACTTCTTCTGGAGGGGTTTGTGGTCAAAGTTAAATAGTTCCATCCCACACTTAGGACATCGGCTCTCCCCTTTCCCTATTCGAGCACCACAATTTTCACATATCATCCTGAACCTCGTTTTAATAATCCAAATATGTTGAAGTTTGAATTGCGATTTTCAATTGGGTTTTATTGTGCAAATATAAACCATTATATGCAATTTCATATGATCTGTGATTATTATTTTAACTAAACATACATAAATCCTTTTCCGGTGGAAATAAGAAGAATTATGGAATGGAGAAAATATTCAATTTGAAAAAGTAAGATAATGAAGTAATGGATATGTATCAACTTATTCTTTTTAAAAGACTTCCATCCCACACATCATTTAATTAACATTATCCAACATATTGTATAAGCATAAGGGGGGATCTTAATGGATAATGAACAAAGAAGGGAGATTATTGCCAAGTCACCAATAACCTTTGAGGGGTTGAGGAAACTTAACATAGGTGCCGGTTCACTGCACCTCATCCAGGGATTGATCATGATTGCCCTGGGTTTGTGGTTGACCTGGACTCAGGATATCTACACTTTTTATCTTAAATTTAAAATACTATCTCTTAGTCCTCCGGCTTTTCAGATTGCACCGGATCCAACAGTTGCATTCACTGTTGGCTATTTGGGAGTGATACTTGCTTCATTCCTGTTGATTTCAGCCATTGCACACTTTACAATTGCCTTTGTAAAGAATAAAAATTACAATGAAAACCTGAAGAAGGGTATGAACCCCTACCGGTGGTATGAATACTTCTTCTCCAGTTCCATCATGCTGGTAATTATAGCCACCTTCGTAGGAGTATGGGATCTGTGGTCACTGGTGATGATCTTCGTCTTGAATGCCGTGATGATCATGTGCGGCTTTTTAATGGAAAAGATCAACTATTACACCAAAGCAACTGACTGGTCCCCATATCTACTTGGAGCCCTGGCAGGATTCACCCCGTGGATAGTTCTGGCAGCATATTTCATTGCGGCACTGGGATCCACCGAAACCAACCCACCCACATTTGTCTATGCCATACTGCTAATCTACTTCATCATGTTCAACACTTTCTCCATTAACATGGTACTGCAGTATAAGGGTGTGGGGAAATGGAAAGACTATCTTTATGGTGAACGGGTGTACATAATCCTCAGTTTGATTGCCAAAACTGCCCTGGCCTGGCTGGCGTTCATCGGCATATTCGCACCCTAAATCAATGGAAATGAAATTATTCAAAAGACTAGGAAATATCTAGGAAATATCTGGTTAATCTAATTTGAAAACCAGATATTTACTTCACTTTTTAAAATAATGTTTGATACCGCGAGAAATATAAGGACGTGGTTGTATGATAATTCTAAAATCAAAAAAGAAACTAATTTTGATAATTATTTTAGCCATAATCTTAATTGGTGCGGCTGCATTCACATATTATGTTTCTGACTATTATCATGCGGATAATAATGCCTTAACTGCTCTAAACTCAACTGACTCTTATACTGTTTTGAATAAAGATGACTCCATTACCTTCACTCCCACCAACAACGAAAGTGCCACTGGAATAATAATCTATCCAGGGGCTAAAGTTCAGGCAGAATCCTACTCAGTAATAGCATCTAAACTGGCTGAAAATGGTTACACCACCATAATTGTGAGAATGCCATTTAACCTGGCATTTTTCGGTGTTAACCGGGCGGATGATGTTATAGAAAATCATCCGGAGATAAATTCATGGGTGATTGGTGGTCATTCCCTGGGTGGTGTTTTTGCATCGGATTACGCTGTGAACCATCAGGATAAAATAAAAGGAGTGATATATTTAGCCAGTTATCCTTCAACCAACGCCTCAAACGCCACCTTTAAGGCACTTTCAATTAGAGGCTCTCTGGATAGGCTTACCCTGGCCGAGGATATCTCGGGTAATCTCAAAAAATTCCCGGAAAACACCACCTTCATCACTATCCAGGGAGGTAATCACTTCAACTTTGGTGATTATGGTATTCAATCAGGGGATAACAACAGCACCATCACCAGAGACCAGCAGCAAAATCAAACCATAAATGCCATGCTTGAATTTCTAAAAACCATTTGATAACTGGACCTTAAATATGTAATTCGATCAGAGATGGATAAGGTATACCTTCAAATTAAGGTATTACCTTCAAGTAATGCTCTTCATTAGTTCCAGCGTTAAACTCGATACTTGTGACCAGTTCCATCCAGTCCTCAAATATTTTCCAGAGAACATCATCAGAGGCATAGATGCAGAAAACTGTTGTCTCCTCATCTTCCATAACCACCCGCTCCACATCTGGATAATCCCCTTTAATATCATTGAATATTTCTTCAGCTGAAACAGGTTTATTTTCTTCCTTTTTTTCCATAAGAATCCCTTTGACCTACTCTTAGATAACATGTTTTTAAGAAATTAAAATATCATTTATTGCCCCACAACACGTAAACTGGACACAGTTATAGGAGGTACGATGAAAGGCCCTAATTGACGGGTTTTTTCGGAAGCTGCCTTTGAATCTTTCAGTATGGAAAATATATTTCCAGAGAGCATTGCATTCTTAACCGGATGAATTATTTCCCCATTCTCAATTTTAAAGGCATTCATGGCCTCTACTGAGAAATCTCCAGATATGGGGTTGGCAGTGTGCGCCCCCAGAACATCTGTGACTAAAATACCCTCTTTGATTTCTGAAAGTTCCTCAAAATCTTTAAAATCTAGAATTAGGTTTGTTAAATTTACAGCAGGCATGTCATTGAATGAAGCGCGCATCCCATTACCGGTGCTCTGGACATTTGCCCTGTTAGCTGTTTGTATGTCGTATAAAAAGTTTCTGAGAATTCCGTTCTCAATTATGGTTGTTTTCTGGCTGGGTGTTCCTTCACCATCACCATGAGAAGAGTAAAGACCTCCCATGATGGTTCCATCATCATAAATACTCAGGGAGGGTGATGAAACCTCTGTATCTATTTTATCCGCGTAGATTGACCTGCCCCTCTGGACGTTGTCACCATTGATTGCCTGGGACAATGTGGAGAGCAGACCTGCTGCAGCATGATGATCCATCAAAACCTTCTTGTCACCGGTTTCTATGGTTTTACCACCCCTAGAATTTAAAGCAACCTCGCAGGCTTTATGGGCAACTTTCTCTGGATCTATGTTCAGTTTTCGGGATGAATCTGATTCACTGGCAGTGGAGACACCTTCACCATCTGCGATATTAACTGCTATGAAACCCGAGAAGTAGGTGGACATATCTTCACAACTTACACCTTCCGAGTTAATGATCAAAGTTTTAGAACAATCTGCAGAGACCCCACCGGAGGTTGGCTGGCACTTGTTTTCCAGAACTGTGCCTATCATGGATTTTCCTAATTCTATGGTATCTTCCAGTTCCAGAGTATTGATTTTTTTATCAAAAATACCTTTAACTGGGGGATAATCTGATCTGGATGCGAATGCAAAGTTTTCGTCAACAAGGTTGGCCTGGGCATTGGAAATCGCTCTGGCTACTGTTTCGGTTATTTTTTCAGTTTGGGTGGTGTATGCAAAACCCATTTTATTGTCACAGATAACCCGGATGCCCATGCCCAGGGAGTATGATTCCTTGGCAAAATCCACCTGATCATTCTGGATGGTGGCATCCACACTCTCTGTGATTTCAACGTATATTTCTGCCTGATCAGCACCTTTAAGGGCATGATCCAGTGCCTGGTTAGCTAAATCGTTCAACATGATAAAAACCTCTTTAATGCCTCTTTAACTCCATCTCCATATGGTTTTTGAGTTACATAATCTGCAATAGCTTTTAGTTCAGGGGCTGCATTGGCCACTGCTACCTTTAACCCGGCAACTTTTAAAAATTCCAGGTCATTTTCACTGTCTCCCACTGCCAGGATTTCCTCGGGCAGGATACCCATATCACCAGCCACACGAACCAGTGATGTGCCCTTGTCCACTGCCGGATCAGTGATGTGCAGTGCAAAGTTGGTATCGTATATTCTCACATCAAAATCTTTAAGGGTATCTTTAATCAAATTCACGGGAATGGTTCTGTAAAATGCAATTTCTGAAATTCTCTGATCTGAAAAGTCCACCTTTTCAATGAGATGTTTAGTTTTTAAAAATTCATAGGCCTCTTTGCACTTTCGAATATCTCCCAGCACCATCCTACCCTTGGATGATTCTATAACTCCTCCGTTTTCAGCTACCAACCCTCCGGAAGTTCCGATGAATATGGAAAGGGTTTTGGTAACTGGGAGGATGTTACCTGTAACAATGATGACTGGTATGCCACATTCTTCTGCAGCACGTATTGATTCCATGGCACTGCAACATAATCTTCGTTTACCATCGGTTATGGTTCCATCAACATCTACTGCTACTGCTTTGATCAAATCATTCACCAGTTTTTATTAATTCATTACCCAATTTACTTGAAATCATCCACTTGACTAGGGGAACGCCAGAATCAAGCAAGTAATCCCGGGTTCCATTAATTCATGGATTGATTAAATTAAAATGAACCGTATCGATGAGCTATGTTGCAGGTTCCTTCTTTACTAACCATACAGGCCCCTATAGGATTGGTAGGGTTACATTCCTTGCGGAAGAGTTTGCAGTCTTCAGGACGGGCCACTCCCCGGAGTATGGCTCCACAAATACAACCAGAGACTACTTCAGGGATACTGCCCACTTCAATATCAAACTTCTCCCTGGCATTCACATCACTGAATTCATCTTTGATCTCCATAACTGAGTCAGGTATCGGTGGGAAACCCCTCCATTCCCTGGTGGTTATGTAGAACACTTCTTCAAGAAGTTTCTGGGCTTTTAAATTTCCTTCTTCACGGACTGCTCGTTTATATTCATTTTGAACCAGTGCTTTACCTTCATGAAGCTGTTTTAAAATCAGGTACACCGCTATTAGCACGTCCATCGGGTTGAAACCGGTAACAACTTGCGGGATTCCATATTTTTCTGAGAAAATATCATAGGGACGGTTTCCGATGATGGTGGAAACATGGCCCGGTTCTATGAGGGCGTTGAGATTCACTTCTCCGGATTCTATCAAAAATTGGAGTGCTGGAGGTATCATTCTATGACAGGACAGAACTGAGAAGTTTTCTGGTGGACCTGCAACTATTTCTGCAGCGGTGGTTGGTGCCGTGGTTTCAAATCCGGCAGCCATGAAAACCACTTCATTATCAATCTTTTGAGCTAGTTCAACTGCGTTATTTACCCCATAAACTATCCTTACATCCGCCCCTTCTGCCTTTGCCTCAGCCAGGGATCCTGATCCACCTGGGACCCTTAACATATCCCCGAAGGTTGCAATAGTTACTCCCTGTTTGGCCAGTTGGAGGCATTCTTCCACTTCACGTGCAGGTACGCAGCATACTGGGCATCCAGGCCCTGCTACCACTTCCACCTCTGGAGGTAACAGGGTTCTTATACCATGTTGCATTATGGTGTGTTCGTGTGATCCGCAGACATGCATTATCTTTACAGGTTGGGCTATGTTTTCAATGCGTTTTACAATTTCCTTGGAGAGGTCTTTCATTGTGTTCATGAGGGACACCTAATACTCTGATACCGGCTTATAACCAGCGATATCTATCCATTAAATCGATCAATAACCTTTATAAAATATATTAAGGATAATCTTTACTTTGATTTTTCCTCAATGTGCTGTTTGAAATTATAGTTTTGATACTGTTATATGGTTATGGGATGTATTACATTAAAATTTTAGTATAAATCAAGATACATGCAGATAGTAATACAAATACTTAAAACAGCAGCACCCCTAATTATTATCCTGTTTTAAAATGATTATTTTAGAAAATTGAAGATTTAAAATAACTATTATTCCAATAAAAATGCCGATCTAACCTTAAATAGTCTTATACTCCCTTGAAATAATTATTCAAAAGGGAAGGAGGGTATTTGAGTTATAGTTATATATGTAAAGTATCAACTTATTTTTAGGCATACTATAAATGATGCCCTTTTAGAAAATCGGGTAATGGTTGTTAAAATGGATGTTTCTGTGGTTGGGCTGGGCGTAGAAGGCATTAATGCCGTTGAATCTCTTCTTAATCACGGTTATAAAGTTTATGCTTCAGATATTAGTCTTAATATTGAATTAAATCCCGATGAGGGCCTGGATATAGATCTGGGATTTCATGATTTTGGAAAAATAGAAAAAACGGATGCACTTGTTTTAAGCCCAGGATTATGGAATAAACCTGTTTTTCAAAAATTAAAATCTGACAAAAAGCTTTTATCTGATGTTATAACTTCTCATCGTTCCCTATTTACTATAGGTGTCACGGGTACCAATGGTAAAACAACCACCACCATGATGATTGCCAGCATTCTGCAAAGGGCAGGTATGAAAGTTCTCATTGGTGGAAATGCAGGGGGAGGTTTTAAGGGTTATACTGAAGTCATTTTAGAAGCTTCATCTGATAATTATGACATTCTTTTGGTAGAAGTCTGTGATATGACTCTTGATTTTTGCAATTATACCTTTGACTTTGACCTAGTTGTGGTGACTAATGTTGGTAGGGATCACCTTGAATTTCACCAATCCCTTGAAAACTACCTACAATCCCTGGGAGAATTTGTGGAGGGCAAAAAGGTTGTTTTAAACTATACCACTGAAAAGTTAGGACAGTTAAGTGATAAAGCAACGAAAACTCATTTTTTTAGCAAGATTCCTTATAAATTGAACTTGTTCGGAGATTTCAATCGCGAAAATGCAGCTGCAGCGTCAAAAACTGCCAAAATAGTTGGAATATCTGATGAAACCATTGAAACTGCCCTTAAGGAATTCAGTGTTTTACCCGGGCGGGCTGCTATTATTGATCTTCCCCATTCCAGGATAGTGGTGGGTAAAACTGATAATGTTGATGCTACTGCAGCAGTGCTTAATGAAGCTGAATTCCAAGTTATAATCCTTGGAACTCCACGTAAAGGTGAAATATGCCGTTTAGAGATTTTCAGAGAAGCTTCAAAGACCAATTCAAAGATCATTGCAATTTTTCCTGGACTTGATGACACTCGAGATGATGTTCGAAAGATCCTGGAAGAAGAAAAATACCAGGGAACAATCCATAACCTGAGTAATGTGGAGGATGTAGTCAAATTCGCACTCAAGTGCTCAAAAAGGTATCCTAATGTATTCATCGGTGGCAATGGACAGCGTAAAATCATAGAAATTACGGAAAGTTTAAAGGAGGCCATTTCGGCAAAATAAAAAAAAAATATCTATTATTTTGGAGGATTAGAAAATGCGCAGATCTTTGTTAAATCCGATACTGGCCTTTGGTGTTTTGATAATATTGATAATCAGTTTTTCTTATGTTGGTGACACCATTGAAGGCTATTTTCCTCCGCAAAAGCCAGAAGAAATCACTGCAATGTCCATTGGAGATACAGTAGTTTCTGGTATGAAAGTGGTTGATGATGCTAAAATAAGGAAAGTGCCAGTGTTATTTAATTTTGAATATTTAAAGAATCTATTTGAGGAAGAAAAGTACTTGCAGATTATTAATGGACTTTTAACTGGATCACTGGAAACTCCTCTATCCCAACTTGCCAACGGCAATATTTCCGCCCAAGGAGTAGCCCAGGGATTTGAAGGCCCCGGCTATTTAAGTGTTCAGGGCCAGCAACTGGTGGTTAACGCACCTCAAACATTTATATGGGGATACAAAACCGGATACACTGTGGGTGTCAAGACTAAGGATGGTGTGGAGATCAGGAATGGTGGTAAAAGTGGTGAACTGGTGAAAACAGTGGCTGAATCTGATATTAAAAACGACACCATTCCCAATGAATACGTTAGCATAGCTACCTTTAAGAAATGGTACAACAAATCCACGGAGGGTGATTATATATACCTTGATTATTCACTCACCAGATTCAATGATGGCCGAAACCAGGTCACACCAAATCAAATAAAAACCTTCTTCGGAGAGTCTGTGGTAACCTATATGAAAAACTATCCTACTGGTTCGCCAGTTATGGCCTATATGGGACCCCACAGTGAAAATGTGACCTCAAGTTATACTGAAGCTCTGGGATCCTACCCCGAATATGGAGATTCAGCCCGGGCTTACAATGCTATGTCATTTGCCAGGGCATGGAACGGCACTATAATACCGCCAAAAACTGGATCCAATGGGAAAGAAAATATTGGCTTTGAGCCCTGCCCCGACCCCAACGCCACTGGCGGATCAGCAGTCCACGGAGTATGCCCCGCAGCCAGATCACTCCGGGGAGCAACTACATCTGCAGGCTTACCCCTACCCAGTGGAATTAGATGGGATGAACTGGCCATAGCCTATGACACCAGCCCCACAGTGGGAGTTAAAGTCTACAACAACCATGATTACCCCATAAAACTTGTTATGTGGACTGAGGGAAGTGGAGCAGGACTGGTGATTCATTCTCAGGTAGTTAGGCTCGGTTGACGAGTCAGCTCCCACTATTATTTCTTTTTAAATGGAGGTTTCTTTTTTAGAGGAGGATTACCCATGAAAGGAATATCATGTATTATAACTGCAGCCGGTAAAAACAGGCGAATGAGGGAAGACCTTCAAAATAAAGGAATGGAAATACGTCACAAACTGCTTCTTGAAATCAATGCAGATCCTATCATTAATTTCACCGTTAAAAAAGCACTCCAAACAGATTTAAATGAGTGCATAGTTGTTTTGGGGCATTTTATGGAGGAGTTATATCCTGCATTGAATGATATACAGGACTCCCGCCTCCGCATGATTGAAAACCCTGAGGTGGATGTGGAATTATCCCAGACTCTCCTGAATGGTGTGGTTAATTCTAAATATGATTATTGTTTATGTCTGGCGGGAGATCAGCCCACTGTTACCAAAAAAACCATGCAGAACCTGATGAACCATCTTTTGAATAGTCCTGAAGGAGAAAACACAATTTCAATTCTATCCCGTGGTAAAACAGGATACCTGGATAATGCCCTTGGACTGGGCATGCCCTTTGCCTGCCACTCCTCACTCTTAAAACGTTATCTTCAGGATGAGGAAGATAATTTGAATCCCATACTCAGGAGGATGGTATCTGATGGAGTGTCATTATACGCCATACCAGAGCAAAATGAGTTGGAACTGGTGAATATCAACCGATATGATGATTATCTTAAAGTTTTAAAGATGTTGAAAAAAAAATGATCCATCAATAGTTCCCTAATATGATCCACAATAGTTTCATAATAAAGTTGGAGATTAGATCCGCGGGAAATCATTCTAAAAAAATGTATATAAAAAAAATGGTTTAAATGATTCAACTCATATTTTCCAATGCATTGACCACACAACCAATATTTTCCCCGGTGAGACCTACAATAACCTCTTCATCTTTTATACCCGCATATCCTCTGGATCCAGAGCATCCCAGGGTAATGTTGGGCTGGCGGCGTGTGAATGGTCCTGCAACTGCATCGGCACAGATTGACTGGATTCCTGCAAAGTCCACTTCCACTCTACCACCCATGGTATAAACCAGGGCTTGTGAAAGCTTCATGGCCTGAGCAGGGTTGACTATGAGCACTATAACATCTGGATCGAAATCATCCTTCTCCAGTGGAGCATATACCAGAGCATACATTATGGGATCGATTTTAGGTATTGATTCCATGGTCTTTTTGGCTGATCCTAAACCAGAAAATCGTCCTAATTCATAGTAGAATTCTCCGGTTTTGATCTTCTCAGGAGTCTCCATAAGACCCAGAGCAGCTGCCCCTCCCTTACATTTTTGTTCCTCGGATGTAGCATAGAAAACATCCCCCTGACTGGCTTTCTGCACCAGTTCACAATGTCTTAATGCTTCATCAACTTTTTGGACACCTTCAGGAATATCTTTTTCTCTTAAAACGAATTTTATGGCTACTGGAGATTTTTCAAGGCCCAAATTTTCTTTTAACTTATCCGCTATGAAATCGTATCCATTTGAATCACACATAGTTTCACCTCTAATATAATGTATGGTATAATCTTATTCAGATTATAATTTTTCTAATTTAAACATTTTAGAAAAACAAAAACAGCACTACTCAAATTGCTCCTATAACTTCTAACTAAATCCTCAATTAGTATCTAGTTTTAGTATCTAGTTTGAATATCCAATCTGATTATGATAAAAAATAGGAATTATAAAGTATTAATAAAAATTTGATGGTGAAAAAATTCGATGGTGATTTGAATCTAATTCTTGTAAATTAGGGCTTCTAATAAAAAATTAAGGAAAAAATAGGGAAATAATGTTTAAATGGATTTAGTTTAAATGGATTTAGTTTAAATGGATTTAGTTTAAATGGATTTAGTTTAAATGGATTTGATCCCTTCCACAATCTCCGCTATTTTTTCCCGTATGTTGGATGTATTCTCAACCACTGTCCCGGTTACTATAATATCTGCACCAGCTTGAGCCACCCTTTTTGCATCATCACCGGTTCTGATACCTCCACCAACGATTACCACATGGTTGGTGAACATTTTAACCTTCTGAATCATCTCACCAGGAATTATCTGTTCTGCACCGGAGCCTGCCTCTAAATAGAAGAACCTCATTCCCATAAACTCTGCTGCCATGGCATAAGCCGTGGCAATGTCGGGTTTGTTTCGGGGGATTAGTTTGGCATCTCCTACCCATCCTGCTGTTCCACCAGGCTGAACAATTACGTATCCCATGGGGATGGTTTCAATTCCTGTTTTTTTAACTTTTGGTGCGCCCAGTGCTTGGGCGCCGATAATCCAGTAGGGATTGTTGGAGTTCAAGAGACTCATGAATAATATGGCATCGGCATAGCCACTTACCCCCGTGGTGTTACCTGGGAAGAGTATGATGGGAACATCCAGGTTTTCCTGGAGTATTTTTGCAGTTTCATCCAGATCCTGAGAATCAGTGGTGGATCCGCCCAGCATAATACCATCTGTGCCACCTGCAACCGATTCTATAGCGATCTCCAGGGCCTTTTGAGGGTTCTGTTCCTCTGGATCAAGAAGGGTTAGGTGAACTTTCCCCTTCTTCAAGGATTCCCTTAAATATTCTTCAACTTTCATCAAGATCACGCCCTATAAACATGTTAAAAATTATAAAATCCTAATTGTATCATCACTGAAAACTGTATTTAAACATGGTTATTTACTCAGTGTGTGGATATATACCCAATTAATGAAAAATAAATAAAAAAAATGGATTTTCCCCAAATTCTCACTGCAAATGATTAAATGGAATAGGGGATGAGGAGTATTTATCCTCTTGGTTCTTTGGCTTTGTATCTCAAGCCCTTGTATCCGCACTTACGACAGGTCTTGGCAGTTGGTGGGTTTCGAGCGTTACATTTGAGACAAATCTTAATCTTGAATATTCTATTTTCTGCTTCTTCGAATCTAGCCATTATTTAGCCTCCTATGAATTCATTCTGAATATCTACAACTTCCCTGCTACTACGAGCCTGGGAATAAGCCTCTAAGAGCTCATGATTGAGCTCCAGAAAATGAGGTCCCCACTTGAAGTGGGACATAATCTGAATAGCATTATCTTTAAGCCCCACTATATATAAGGTTGCTGCCACAGCCTCAGCAGTGGACAGGATACATGGCTTACCATAGTTGGTGGGATTGGCAGCCACCAGGAAAGGGAGGGAACGATGGGTTGCAGCACCCCTGAACATTGCGGCTGACTTGTCAATCCGTTTCCATGAGCAATCCAGCCCCACAATACCTTTTTCAACTACTAAATCATGGTCTTCAGGTGACACTGACTTTGAAGAGAACGGATCCAGTACTAAAGCCCCTCGTGGTATCTGGTTAAGACGGCTGACCATCCTGATCTGTCTCTGCCGGGCCAGTTTACGAGTGGTGCACTTCTTTGGATCGCACTGCTCTGTATGGTATATAACTATTTTATGAGGCATGGAATCAAAATTTAAAGATTTTAACTATTATTGATTGGTTTTTTTATTTCGAGATTATTTGTGATTTCATTACAACCTTGAATTATTTATTTTAAAATTACTGGTATTTAGTCTTTTTATTATATAATAAAAATCGTTAATCATATTGCATTCTATCTTTGTATTGAAGTTCCTTGAATTTGACTTTGAACGATGTGCCATGGGTTTTATCAAGTTTTATGATCCCATCTATCTGTTTAACCAGATTATTGATTAATTGAAGTCCCAAAGTTTCGGTTTTCTGGAAATCAATTTCCTCTGGCAAACCCACACCATTATCACTTACCCTGAGCATTAACTCATCATCACTTCTCTTGAATTCTACTATTATCTTCCCCCCCTGATCATTGGGAAAAGCATGTTTTATGCTGTTAGAAAGTAATTCACTATAGATCAACCCACAGGGTATTGCAGTTTCAATATTAAGCATGATTTTAGGACTTATGTCCAAATCGATATCTATTTCCTTAGCTCTAATTGAATAGGAATAAAAAATATCAGCTGTTAAACTTTCCAGATATTCACTGAAATCAATTTCCACCAAATTTTGGGATTGGTAAAGTTTTTCGTGAATCATGGCCATTGATTTGATACGGTTTTGATTCTGTTTTAAAATATCCAGGAGTTTAGGATCATTTACTGCAAATGACTGGAGGTTTAAAATACTGGATATTATCTGCATGTTGTTCTTCACTCGATGGTGGATCTCCCTGAGCAGTAAATCTTTCTCATCAAGAGATTTGCTAATTCGCTCCTCATAGTCTTTGCGCTGGATAGCTAAAGCAAAGAACTCAGCAATTCTTTCAATGGAGTTTACATCGTTATCAGTGTAATCTCGGTCTGGATTTGCCAGAGCTAACTGTCCCACAAGTTTTTCACCCACAATCACTGGAACCGCCAAAAATCTTTCTATATTTATATGTCCATCTGGTGCGCCCTTTGACGAGGGATGATTTACGGCATCATTGGTAAAGAAAGATTTTTTTGTGTTTAAACAGTACCCCCATAGTCCTGGGTAGATTCCATTAGGACTGAGGGGGAATCTTATTTCTTCCGGGATTTTGCCATCATCATAAACTTCACACTGGGGCATCATTCTGGTGAGTGTTTGATTTACCAGATCCTGGTTTTCAGGGTCAAGTGTGGCCACAAAACCATGTTCACTTGCAGTTATTGCTAAAGACTCTTTTAAAATAGAAATAGAAACATCCTGAATGGTTGTATCTGGTGAAATCAGAGGTACGTATATGTTAGCAAGAGATTGGTTAATTTTCAACTCCCTCTTCAGTTCAATGCGTGACTGTTTCTTTTCAGTTATGTCCAGGACTGAAACCAGACTTTTTCTAGTATCCGGCAACATAGTAACGCTCATATACACGTCTTTAGTATTTCCCCACCTATCCTTCAAGACGCTCTCATAAGTTCGGGGAGCAGCATTAGGATTGGTTCTGCGGATTTTGTGATATTCCTTCATTTGAGGTAGATCTTCTTCTTCAAAAAAATCAGCCCAAGTCATTTTGTTTTCGATTTTCTCCTTTGAAAATCCAGTGAGAAGGGCAAATTCTTCGTTTACCAGGGACAGAATCATGTTATCTTCACTGATTGCAGTGGCAGTCCCTGTGTTTTCAAAAATAGCCCTATACCTGGTTTCAGATTTTTTCAAAGCTTCTTCGGCCCGTTGACTACTCAAAACTTTCCATACTGCATCCATTAGAAGTTCAAGTTGTAGAACATCAGTTTCTGTGTAATTAGTCTCTTTGTTGGCAACTCCCACTACAGCAACTATTTCATCACCGCTGATAACCGGGATGGTCATAAATTTATAAAGAGGTGCATGGCCCTTAGGATAACCCTTTTGAAGAGGATGGGGAGTTTTAAAGTCATTTAGAATGATTGGCCTCCTTTGACGGACTGCTTCACCCCATATGCCAGTTTTATCCAGTTCATAAACCGACTGTTTATCAGTAATGTTACACTCAACCATAACCTCTTTAGACCAGGTATTCAGTATAAATTCTTTCCTATCTTCATAGTAATGGTAAATATATCCTAGTTTACTTTCAGTTAGCTTTATGGCCTCTTCAAGAGCATAATCCAGGAAGTCCTGTACAGATTCTGATCGGTACTGAAGTATCCTTACCAAACTTCTCAAGCGATTCTGGTTTTGCTCAAGTTCCTCTTCATACTGTTTTATTTCAGTTAGATCATCATAAACTGCTACTATATCCCCTGATGGAAGTTTATAAATATAATTTTCCCGCCATCCACCTATTCTTTCATCCTCATAAATGGAAACTGGATGGTATTCCGGTTTTCCGGTTTTCCAAACCCTCTGAAAGACTTCTAAAAGCCCAAATTCCACAACTGCGGGGAAAACTTCAGTAACTGTTCTTCCAATAACATCTTCCCTCTTAATTTCGTCCATTTTTTCTGCAGCATAGTTGAAATCTTTGAATACAAAGTCGGAACCGTTATCAATTGCAGTATAAACAGCCACTGCACTTTTAATATTATCAAATATTGCCTTGTATTTACTTTCAGATCTCGCTAGATTCTCTTCTGCTAGTACCAGTTCAGTGATATCCTGATTAACACCCCTAGTTCCTATTTTCCGCCCATTTTCATCTATTGCGATTCTTATACGCACTATTATAAATCTTTTTTCTCCATCAGCCCGTATTATGCTGTGTTGGAGTGTACTGAAAAAATCAGGATCATCAGTTTCCAAAGCCTTGGCAACTTCTTCTTCCACCAGGGTGCGTTCTTCAGGAGGAACGAATCGGGTGGCATATTCCTGGGAGGACATCTTGTTACCTCCCTGGAGTTGAGCACTTGTACCGTAGAGTGAGTAGAACTGGTCATCGAAGGTGAACATGTCACTTTCAGTATCATATTCCCAGTAAACCAGTTTTGCCATGTCCATACCCATCATCAGACGCTCTTCACTCCGCCTAAGCTTAAATTCCACTTTTTTATCCTCAGTTACATCTATTAAAATAGCTAAAACTGCGGGTTTGCCCCCGTAAATGATGTTTCCTGCCGAAATAACAAGATAACGTACATTGCCAGATTTAGTAACATATTTAACTTCATAGGTATTAGGAACTTTTTCTCCATATAATCTGGCCTGCCCCATATTCTTTAACATTTTTTGGTCATCAGGAGGGAAACCATCCCAGAAATTCATTGCATAAAGCTCTTCTTTACTGTATTCACTTATTTTAACCGCATACTCATTGGCATATAAAGTTTTGTTATCCTGATAAACAATAATGGATACTGGAGCATTGTCGGCTAACACTCTGAACTTTTCTTCACTTTCCCTTAACGCATTTTCAGCCAGTTTAAGTTGCGTTATATCAACCATAACCCCAATAAGACCTGCAATGTTGCCCTGGTTATCATTAAATGTTGTCTTTTTAAATAGCACAATGTGCCGTGAATGATCAGCATACTGAACTGGTGCCTCATATGACTGTGAACCCGGATTTTCAAAGAGTTCTTTATCCTTTTTGTGATATTTATCTGCCAGTTCTTTCGTAGTTACTTCATAAACAGTTTTCCCAATAATTTCATCCTTTGAAAGTCCTATAAAATCTTCAAATGCCTTGTTACAACCAATATAAGCATAATTTATGTCTTTATAAAATACAGGATAAGGTATGGTATTAATTAGATACTGCAGGAAATGATATTGCTCTATAATTGATTCTTCACTTTTTTTATGTTCAGTAATGTCATTATAAAAAATAGAAATTCCATCCTCAAGTGGATACGCACTTATTTCCAGCCACTTATCATACGATTCATAATAAAACTCAAAGTAGGAGGGAATTCTTTCATCCATCACTTTGTGATATTCCTGGTCAAATTTAGTACCAACCGTATCTGGAAAAACTTCCCATAGGGTTTTACCCATTAATTCTTCCCTTGTTTTGCCCATGAGCTTCAGTGCCATGTCATTTACAAAGGTGTATTTCCATTCTTTATCCACATTTACAAATGCTTCACCCATACTCTGCAATATATTCTCCAATCGTTTTTTACCATTATAAACAGCGTTTTCTGCCTGTTTACGATCAGTTATGTCTTCCAATGTTTCTAAAGCCCCCATGATTTCTCCTTCCGAATCTTTTAAAGGGGCTACAGTGAATCGTAACCATTTTCCAGTTTCTCCCAATAAGGGGAAGAAATCCTCAACTTCGAATGCTCCTTTTAAATGCTCTGATTCCTTATATTTTCCAGAGTACCAGTTATCAATGGTTACCATATCCTCATCTAATATTAAATCAGCCAAACATGGCCTTTTTCCACTATAAAATGCCTTCCAGTGCTGGTCAGTGCCTATAATTTCCTCAGGAGAAATTTCACTGTATGATGCCAATGCCTGGTTCCAATAAAGAACGCGATGATTTTTATCAATAACAAATTGTAATATGGGAGAACTATTAATTATGTCATTCAACTGTCTTTGACTATCTTTAAGTTGCTTTTCCACTTTTTTTCGATGGGTGATATCAGTGAACATGCAAAATGAACCGTTAAATTTCCCATTAAGGTCCCTTAAAGCAGTGGCAGCAGTAAGAGCTGAAACTTCTCTACCATTTTTATGCTTGAAACGTTGCTCATAACTCTCAGAAAATCCTTCAAAACTTTTTTTCATGTGTTTTTCATGATCAGATATATCTTCTTCAAACATGAATGTGGTTACTGGTTTTCCTATTATTTCTTCTACTGTATAACCCAAAATTTGCGCCATTTTCTGGTTAACATAGATGATATTAAAATCAGCATCCATACTCCAAATTCCTTCGTTAGCTGCCCCTACAATAAACTTATAACGCTTTTCGATTTCTCTTAACTTTTTTTCCATCTTATTTTTATAAAGAGCAAGTTCTATTGCATATTTAAGTTCAGAAAAGCCATATGGCTTTATAATATATCCGTAAGGTTCAGTTAATTTAGCTCTTTGTATTGTTACATCTTCAGAATGAGCGGTTAAATAAATTACTGGTATTAATAATTCTTTTATTTTAGAAGCAGCATCTATGCCATCTATTTCTCCTTTTAAAACTATATCCATCAAAATGATATCAGGCGTTATCTCTAGGGCTTTATGTATGGCCTCTTCACCACTAGAAGCAACATAAGGAACTTCATAACCCAATGATTCCAGGGTGCGCTTAATGTCCATGGCTTCTATTCCATCATCCTCCACCAGGAGAATTTTTTCTTTTGCCAAAAAATCACCCATCCTCCAATTATCCCTGAATGTAATTTTATACAGTTTTTTATGTGAAATTATATGTTTTTACTCATATTTTATTTTTGTCAAACAAAATGGGATTTGTCAAAAAAAGGGGCAAGTAGAGCATAATTTATATCCCAAGGTATTTCTAAACAGAGATACATAATAATCATAAAAATGTGAAGATTTAAATGGAGGGGGATGTAATAATATGGGAAGTCGAAACCTTATTTTAACAGCCGCCGTTATATTAGTAATATTATTGGCTTTTATTGTTGCTATGGCCCTATCTGGAAATAACAGCTTTCAAAACGGCCAGTTGTATTTTGAATACCCTAATGCCTGGAGCCAAGACCATATTACTGGAAATTTCAGTCAGGGAACTATCTATTCCGAAGTAACATTCAAATCCAATTTCCCCAGTGCCAACGGACAGGATCAACCTGCTTTCATTATACTGAATATGCAACCAAAACCACAGGGCTTAATCAACACTCCTAATGCAACATCTCTAGTCACCAATACCAGTAATTCTTCAACAGTTACAGTAGGGGTTTCCAATTTCACCGCCATTCAGGTGGGAAGTTACAGCCAGAACATAGCACAAAAAACAACTGTTATTGAAAAAAACAATTACTACTACATCATCGAATACATATGCCTTCCTTCTGCATTGAATCAAACTGAAGAAGCATATAACCAGATTTTGCAGACATTTAAGATTGTTTAAATAAATTTTTCTCTTATTTTTTCTTATTTCTCTTATTTTTTCCTTAATTTACATCAAAAATATCATCCTAGATACAAAGCAAAAAAGGAACTTGAACTATAATCCACCCCTTCATATTCACTAAAGTTCTTCCCGTTCATGATCTAATATCCGTGCAATAACCATACCCGGATCTTTTAATTCTTCCAGATCATAGTAACGTCCCCCCGCAGCAAGGGCTAGTTCCATGTTTACTTCATGACCATAACGCACAGACCGTTCAAAGTTAATTACCACTGTATGTATCTCGTTTTCTTTAATCTTCTCTGCAAGGTTAAGGGCATCCTTCATGGGCCCCTCTTCCAGGGCAATATTGGGCATACCATCAGAGAGTATAAGGAGTAGTGGTACAAATTCTGCCTTTAAATTCTCCTTTTTTAGAATTTCCAGACCTTTCTTCATCCCTGCAGCCAGTGGTGTTGTTCCTCCCACTTGAATGTTGTCCACCTGTTCACGGAAAGAGGTGGCTCTGCGGGTGGTGGGAATAATTACCTCTGCTTCATTTCCTTTAAACCCGATAACACTTATCCTGTCCTGATGACGGTTAGCATCCTCAATAACACTGTTTAAAATCCCCTTCAACCTATTTGCTTTTCTATCAGAGAACATGGACCCACTGATATCCACCACCATAACAATGGATGCCTTAGCACCATGTTTACGGATTTTATGACGTAGATCTTCGCTTTTAACATTAATGTTACCATGAGAACTAAGAGCTGCCGCCCTTAATGTTGCATCAATGGCAATATCTCCAGAAGAGTCCTTTGGAAGTTTACTTTTGATATAACGTCCTTTTTGAGTTTTTGAATCAATTCTTTTACCGTAAAGGCGTTTTTTCTTTTTCCCCTTCATTTTAAGGAGTTTTTTCACATCCACTTCTTCTTCCTGGGCTTCGACCTTCTGCTCATCCTTTTTAAGGGTTTTAAGTTTCATTCCCTTCTTTTTCTGTTCACTTTCTATTTTCTCTGGGGCTTTTTTTTATCATCCCCGTTATTCTCCTCGGAAAGTTTATTTACAGAATTTTCTATTTGTTTTTTTATTTTTTCCTGGTCCACTGATTTTTTATGGAATCTTTCACCTAAAACCAGGGCAGCTGCCTCTTCCACATCTATAGGTTCAACTTCCTGGTGTTTATAATATGCAGCAAGAGTTTTTGAGGTCTTTAAAATGGCAATATCCGCCCGATGACCATCTACGCCCATATCAACGCAAAGATGTGCTATCACTTTCATCATATCCTGTGAAACCTTGACATTAGGAAGAAGTTTCCTGGCTTCAATAATATTTTCTAGGATCTGGTCCTGATATTCCAGAAATTCTTCCCTGAAAGTGTTGGGATCTTTTTCAAATGCCTCTCTCCGTTCCATGATCTTCACACGGTCATCAATATCCATGATACTCTGAACTGAGATTTGCAGACCTATCCTATCGGATAACTGTGGTCTGAGCTCTCCTTCAGCCGGGTTCATAGTTCCCACCAGTATGAAGTTAGAGGGGTGGGCCAGTGAAATACCTTCACGTTCCACAGTGTTAATTCCATAAGCAGCAGCATCTAAAAGGACATCTACCAAGTTGTCATCCAGGAGATTTATTTCATCAACATATAAGATGTTACGATTTGCATCGGCAAGTATACCTGGTTCCAATGCCTTCATACCCGCTTTAAGTGCCTTTTCAATGTTTATTGATCCAACCACCCGGTCTTCAGTGGCTCCCAAGGGCAGTTCCACCACCCTCATTTTCTTCTCCTCAACTTGGATCTCTCCTGATTCTGTATCTTTGCAGGAATCACAAGAGGAGGCAGGATCATCGGGATCACAGTTGAAGGGACATCCCTTAATAACTCGTAATGAGGGTAACAGATCTGCCAGGGCACGTACTGCAGTGGTCTTGCCAGTTCCTTTATCACCCTTAATCAGCACTCCACCAATAGAGGGGTTGATTGCATTCAATACCAGGGCTTTTTTAACTTTTTCTTGGCCAACAATAGCTGAAAATGGGAAAATCAGGTTTTTCAATAGTCTCACCATCGCAATAGAAACATGAGTTCTACTAATTAAATTTGTGGAATATTTAAAGTGTTTTAGTGTTATTAATATTTGGTTTTATAGAATAAATAATGTGTTATGGTTTTTGCAATCTATTCAATTGAGCATTCGACTTTTCATATCGTGAAAGTTATTTCTTAACAAAACCGAAATTCCAAAAAACTAAATATTATCGATTACATAACAAATTTGGTGATTTATAATGTGCACTGTAGGCGGCCCAATGGCTGACATTAAAATGAAAGAACTTAAAACCAAACGATATCGTTGTTTAGACTGCGACAATGAATTTAAAGGCATTGGAAGAAGGATAGTATGCCCTTCATGTCAGTCTGACAATGTGGAAGCACTAGAATAAAACTTACACTAAGAGCACTATGGTACAGAAAATTCCCCTCCAACCGGATGAAATTGTTTTTTTGAAGGGTAACACCGGGACTGTGGGGATAGTTAAGTTTGCAAAAAACGGGCACATATTTATTGGAACCCCTGATAAAGAAGAAATTGTGATGTTCTTAGAAAAAGAGGATCTCATTGCCGTTTCTGCCATAAAATCTGGTTCTTTCAGTGAGGATGGAATAAAATCATTGATTTTTTTATTAAGGGATGTAGGGGCACCCCTGGTGGTCTTACCCTCTGATCACCCTACTTCAAAAAGACTGCCCATGGTGGCCAGTTGTGGGGAGAGGGTGCGCCTGGATTGCAACATCACCCCTGGGACCCATCCGGAACAGGATATCCTATGCGCCTGTGATGATCTCTCTGGAGTTGAGATTAAAGGAGTTAAAGGTGGCTTAGAGATCAAAGGCCCCTTAAAGGAATTTAAAGTAGAAAAATTCCAGTAGAGAATTCTCTAAATTAATCCTTAAAGATTACTATATAAATTATCATGTATAATGAATGGTTAGTTAATAACCAAGTTTAATATAACATAATAAATAGATGATAAGGTACTTGACATCCCTATTTAATTTCCATATTTTCAAAGGATAATTAGTTAAGGATTATAAAAATAGTTAAGGATTATAAAAATAGTTAAGGATTATAAAAATGATAAATCCTTGGATAATAACACACAATCAAAATGATTCTCTAAGGATACTTCTTAAAAATATGACAGATTCTTAAATTCTACAGAATATAATTTTTAGATGATTAACATGACTATTGCCGAGTTTTACCAGATATTTGGCCAGGTTGTTTTTGTGGCTGGAATTCTTCTTCTGATTTTATTATCAGTCACCCTTATACTGGGCCGTATGCTAATTGAAAAAGACAGACTTGTTTTCCCTAAACTGTTACTATTCACCATTGACGTTTTTTATGGGTTATTTAAAAAGTTTTCAGAAAATCTGGGAGTGGATGCCAAGATCGTGGATCAAATTGGGGTTGAAGTCCGCAACAAGGTTAATGAAAAAATATTCAGGAAAACAAAACCCAAAGATAAGATACTGGTCCTTCCCCACTGTCTGAGGCATAAAGACTGTGAAGCCACCCTTGAATCCTCCGGATTAGTGTGTAAAAATTGTAACCTATGCGTAATTGGTGTCTTAAAAGAAAAAGGGGAAGAAATGGGTTATGAGGTTTTCATAATACCAGGTTCCACCTTCCTCAAAAAGATCGTTGAAAAAAATAGTTTCAAAGCCGTTTTAGGGGTTGCCTGTTATCAGGACCTTAACCTGAGTATGATGAAACTCTCCAAATTTTCATGTCAGGGTGTGCCCCTATTAAAGGATGGTTGTATAAACACCAAGGTTGATGCACGCATGGTTCTGGATAAAATGGGGGTTGAACTGGGTAAATCTCCTAAAAAATCAGGAAGTTCGTGTAGTAATGAAGCGGAACACCGTGGATCACTATAACCCTCAAACTAACCTCTTTTTTAAAATTATTAAATATCCGACTTTTGTGGAATGTTTACAACCTATGGATTCACCATTCATGGCGCAAAAACATTCCATGATCCATGAAAAATAATTGAGCATAAGTTTTACCAGTTTTAAATAATTGTTTCTGTCGTTAGTAGAGTGAAAAAATTTTTCATTAAATACCCCAATGTGTTTATAAATACCATTAACAATTTTTTGGTGAATTGTCCTAAGGAATGTAACATAGGTTCATAAAGGTCTCCATGTTCATAAGAGCCTCTACAATCAATCCCCTTGATAGGAAAAAATGTCCTCAATCTGCACTTTAAAGAATTTAGCTATTTTAAAAGCTAGAATCAGTGAAGGATCATATTTCTCTTTTTCTATTGCAATTATGGTCTGTCGAGTTACGCCCAATCCCTTGGCAAGTTCTTCCTGAGTTAAATCCTGCGTAGCTCGATATACCTTGAGATTATTCTTCATATAAATCAGGATCCATATTTTTTATTATAATACCAGTAAAATATGTAGTATAGAGTTAAAAGGGCAACTGCTGCATAAGAAAGTGTAAACCCTGCCTGGATAAAATCAGGATACTCATTTCTAAGCATAATGAGAAACATTCCAATAAAAGCTATGGAAATAGAAAAAAGCACTATTGCAATCCGAGATGCCTTTTCACTCACTTTAGTTATTCTTTCATCTTCAAGGATTTCATCGGTATTCTTTTTGTAAATATATGATATCATAGCACCAATTATGATTGCCAGGATGGCTGGAAGGATGGTTCCAATGGTAACAGATAGTCCCACTACTGTTCCAACGAATATGGCAACAATTATTCTTAGAATCTGATAATTTTTCATAAGATCACTTTTATAGGTTTTTCTACATTTTAAAATTTCCGAGTGTAATATGCACGAGATGTGAAGTACAGTATAAAGCAGAATACTGCTGCTATAAACAGTGTATAACCTGCCTGCAATAATTGAGGATAACTATCCCTCAGGGCAATAAGAACGATGCCTGCATAAATTATGACCGCTACGAATATACCAAAAGTCATTGTAGCTGCTTTTTCATTGATTAATTGAGTTCTCTCATCTTCAACAATGACATTGCTGTCTGTCTGGAAAATTTCTTGCAGATCATCTCTATGGATGTATAATACAACGCTTAATCCAATTAGAAGTATGATTGCCAGTAGAATAATAGAAATATTCCCCAATATCAGACCAGCAATCCACAGACCTGTTATAAACACTGAAAGTATTTTTAAAAATAATCCTGATTCGAATATGGAAAGTATCCTTAAAACCATTCCTGATTTTTGATTCATACATTATCACCTTCTATTATTTTCCATCTATTTCCATCTATTTCCATCTATCAACTTTATCTATCCTTTTTTTCTAAATAATCCCCATAGAGCGACATTTGAAGCAAATACCGTGGTAAGTAGCTGTAAAAATGGAGATATGAATATCATAAGGATTATCCATCCAATAAAACTTATTTTAGGATTATAAAGAATCATTGGAATTCCAGTATTTACAAAATCTGCACCAGGATCAAGGAGCATTGTGCTTAGAGGCACCCAAATGCCCAGCATTAAGATAAATGTAAAAAGGGAAGTGTAAAGTGCATATTTTAAAATTTCATTTAAGATTATGCTTAAATTTTTTTCACGGAGTGCTAATTGTTTAGATATATACCAACCTACTGGAAATCCAAACAATATACATAAAAAGGGAACACCCATCCCTATTCCTGCAAATATCATATCTAGAATTATATAAACTACAATAATTTTCTTTTTGTTCATTTTAAGGATTTTATTCATTTGTTCTCCCCTTAATCTCCAATTTACACACAATTATTAATTATTAAAGATTTCCAGGATTTTTTAGAAATTTTTTTAAATCTCATTTTTTAATGTACTTATCTATCCAATGTAAAGTAAACTATACATTATGTTATATAAACTTTACTAAATGTAAGTACTAGTATACAAATAATACATTCCCCCAAAAAGAACTAAAATAGGACTTATAACCAAAATAAATATATTTCCAGAAAATAAAGAACACATCAAGGAGTAAAAGAAGAATAAAAACTAATAAGAAAGAATTATTCCCTAAAACAAAAATCAACGATTTGAAGAATAAAAAGATTAAAATTCGGTGAATTGATTTATTAAATAAAACTAATTATATATTTTAAAACTTTATGGTTTGCTTAACTCATTTAATATCTCAGTAGAGACACGCAAAAACTTTTCTACCAATTTACGATACTTTTCTTCACTTTCTTTCAACTTTTTCTCCATCTGGTGTTTGTATATGGCCATTTCTATGGCACTCTGGATTTCACGATCCTCAAATGGTTTCAGGACATAACCAAATGGTTCAGTTACCTTGGCCCTTTCCAGGGTTTTTTCATCAGAATAAGCAGTTAAATAAATAATAGGAATATCATAAAGTTCGCGTATGTTCTGGGCTGCATCTATTCCATCCATCTCTCCTTTGAGCACAATATCCATCAAAACCAGGCTGGGTTTCAGTTCTCCTGCTTTTTGAATGGCTTCCTCCCCTGTATCAAAAATCCCCAAAACAGAATAGCCCATATTCTCCAGTCGATTTTTGACATCAGCCGCAACGATAATCTCGTCTTCCACCAGCATAATACTTGTATCAGCCATAAAGTTACCATCCTTAAAACATTATATAACACCTGTTTACATTATAAAATAACAATATACTCACTATTTTCCTCTTTTTTAGTATTCTACCCCATAATCCTCATCTTTCCCTCAAATTTTTTCTTTTCCCATTAATTCTTCCATAAATGTTTATCTCATGATTTTTTTTAGACTCATGGAAAATATTACTAACCAGAAATCAAATACAATGTTATATTTGTCATTAATATAAATTATTAATTGCGATTGAGACCCAATTAAATTTATATAAAATAAACTTTCCATCGTGAATACATGAACAATCATGATAAATGTTAAAATGATTACAGTAGAAAATAATTAAAATTATACCTAAATTATTTAATGAACTGGTATTGATGAATGAATGGTGATGATCAAAACCAAAACAAGATATTCACTTAATAATTACACTATCAACTTTTCAATTAGACATTCCAACAGGGAGAATAATCATGACATATGATATTCGATCTACTAAAAAAACAGCTCTTTTTTTATGATCCCGGTTACTTTATCTTCTTTTTCAGAGAAAAACATGTGCCTGATTCTAAAAAATTTGCAAGGTTTAAAAAATGAACGAAAATGTTGATGACCTGCTTAAGGTTATAAAGAACCAGTTCAACCAGGAAAAAGGAGATATAGAGACAGTTCAGAGGGACTTTGATGAATTTTATCTTTCTTTTAGTTCCAAGGGTCCTCTAAAAATCACTGGCGAACCTGATGCGCCAGTGCCTTCTTACTGGATTGTGACTCCTCAAAGTAGCTATAAGAAAGTGATTTTATTTTTCCACGGGGGTGGCATTAACCTGGGATCCACCCATGGTCACCAGGACCTCTGCCAAAGATTATCCAGATACACTGGTTTTTCAGTGTTCAGTGTTGATTACAGCTTAGCCCCTGAACATCCCTTCCCTGCAGCAGTTGAAGATTGCATCCTATCCTACCTCTGGCTGCGTGATGAAGGTTTTCAAGCCAGTGAACTGGTGGTTGCAGGGATATCTGTCGGAGGTAATCTGGCTCTGTCCACCTTACTTGCCCTGAAAAAGATGGGAGAAACACTGCCTCTGGGTGGGGTTTGTATGTCTCCAGTCGTGGATTTTAAATTCCCCGTGGTTTACAATCACCTGAAGGATGTTAATGACTGGATCACCTATAAAAGATTGGAAAAGGTTCGGAAGTTATATCTGCAGGAGAAACCCCCTTCAAATCCCCTAATTTCCCCCATATACGGAGATTTAGAGGGACTCCCACCCCTCCTGATCCAGGCAGGCAGTCGGGAGCTTCTTCTTTGTGATATCAATCGTTTCCGGGATTTAGCAGTTAAAAAAGATGTTAAAGTGAGTTTAGAAGTCTGGCAGGACATGTTCCACTCCTGGCAATTGTTTTACTCCCATTTACCCGAGGGTGAAGGATCCATGAGGAGTGTTGGGGAATTTGTAAATGAACTTAAGAAATGAGTAGATTAAAAAAGCATGGCAAAGGATCATTGCTGGTTGAAATATAAATGGAAGTTTGGATGATAAATGGAAGTTTAGAATGAAAATAAAAATCATAACACCTACTCCTTTTGGTCCAGTGGTTTTAATCTGGTTCAGAGTCAATGAAAAGGTTAAGATTATCAGAATACTGCTCTCCAGACCAGATCTATCTGCTGAAGATCAATTAGCCAATAACTACCCTCATTATGAGGTTTCTTCCTGTGGAAAGATAGATTCTCTATCTGCAAAAATCAGAGATTTTCTTGAAGGAAAAGATGTCAAGTTCTCCCTTGATGTTGTGGCCCTTGATTCATGTCCCCCCTTTCAAAAAGCTGTTCTGCGTGCTGAGCATCAAATTCCAAGAGGAAAAGTCAGTACATATAAACTCATTGCCCGGTATCTGGGTAAAGAAAACGGAGCACGGGCAGTGGGTAATGCACTGGCAAAAAATCCATTTCCCATAATAATCCCCTGTCATCGTGCCATACGATCTGATGGTTATCTGGGTGGTTTTCAAGGCGGAATGGACATGAAACAGGTTTTACTTGAAAATGAGGGTTTCCATTTTGATGTTAAGGGACGGGTGATTGTTCCACGATTTCACTATGATTAAAATCAAATAAATGTATCCAACGGGACTTCATATAATTCCTATCAAAGAATAAGCGGATAAAATAAAAATTTCTAAAGTTAAATTATAACATAAATAAGAATATTGAATTTAAAAAGGTATTTGAACAAATAACAATCCAAGAAATGAAATCTGAATTAGGAGGTCTTCTTATGAAGAAAGTTCTAATGCTATGTGCCAGCCCCCGGAAAGAAAGCAACACCATGCAAGTCCTAGAAGAATGTGCAAAAACCATAGAACAAAATGGATTAGAAGCTGAAATACTATCCCTGCGCCAGAAGAAAATCCGTTCATGCATTGCCTGTGGAAAGTGCTCCGAATTACACCAGTGTGCTCTTAAAGATGGTCTTAACGACATAATCGAAAAGTTAAAGGAAGCAGATGGTTTCATTGTTGGTTCACCAGTGTACTTTGGTACTGCCCGGGGAGAGTTAATGTCTGCCCTGCAGAGGATTGGAATGGTTAACATGTCTTCGGGTAATTTCTTATCCTGGAAAGTAGGAGGTCCCATAGCTGTAGCCCGCAGAGGAGGGCACACAGCCACTATACAGGAACTATTGATGTTCTATTTCATCAACGATATGATCGTTCCTGGAAGCACTTACTGGAACATGGTTTTCGGACATCAACCTGGAGAAGCAAAAGAGGATACAGAAGGAATGGAAACAGCAATCCGTTTTGCAGATAATGTTGCCAAACTCATATTAAAGATAAAAAAATAATAAAATAAAAACATTAACAAAACACCCTAATAAAGCATGATAAAACTCCAAAAACCTTTGAAAAGGGAAGTGATCCAATAAAATGTCAGAACAGGAACTTTACCGTAAATTTGCCCGTTATTACGATCTAATCTATCAGTGGATGGACTACGAAAGCGAAGCAGAATTCATTGAGAAAATGGTGGAACTTCACCCGCACTCAGGCGGACTTGACCTTCTGGATGTGGCTTGTGGTACTGGTAACCATGCCCAGTACCTTGTAGACTCGTTTCATGTTGTTGGTTTGGATATTAACCCTGAAATGATGGAAATAGCCCGAGAAAAAGTCCCAGAAATGGAATTAATTCAGGGCAACATGAAGGAAATGAACCTGGAGAGGGACTTTGATGTTATTATCTGCCTATTCTCATCCATCAACTACCACACAAACCTCTCGGAACTGGGAACCACCTTTAAACGATTTTATGATCACCTGAAACCAGGGGGAGTTTTAATATTTGACCTGGGATTCTGCACTGAGAACTGGGAGGAAGGCAGGATGCTGGTGGATGCAGTGGTGGAAGGAGATCTTCAATTGGCCCGAATATCCCAGAGCCGTTTATGTGATGGGGTTTTCAATGCCAACTTCGTGTTTTTGATTAAAGAAGATGGGAATATGGATTTTGAAGTTGACCAGCACCAGATTGGCGTGTTCAACACACCTGAAGTTAAAAAAATCCTGGAAAACACGGGCTTTGAAACCCGCATCTACAGTGACTACACTGATCTTCCCTGGGATGCAGAATCAGATAAAAGGCCAGTGTTTGTATGCGTAAAAAAATGACACACAATCTATTTAAAACCCACAATATATTTAAAACCCACAATATATTTAATAAACTCTTAAAAATGAGGAATATGAGCTGAAAAATGTTTTTTAAACGCCCCATCTTTTAGATCAGTTCAAATAGGGTTATATCAGTTCAAATAGGGGTTTAAAATTGTCATAATAGGAGGAAAGTCATGAAGATTGCAATTGCAACCTCAGACCGAATAAATACCGATCACTTCGGCCGGGCCAGAGGATTCGCCATATACCAGTGGAATGATGATAAAGTGGAATTTATCAAATACATGGAGACTAACATCAATCCTGAAGAAAAACATCAATGGCATGAAGGTATCAGGATTTTGGGAGATTGTGAGGTTATAATTGCGGCCCAAGCAGGAATGAAAGCCAAATATGGTATAAAAAAGGCCAACCTAAAATTAGTTGAGGATGAAGGAACTGTTGAAGATGTTTTAGAGCGTTTCATTAAACATGAAAGGTTCATGAGCAAATTATGAAACTAGACTTGTGAAACTGAACCTAATTTAACCTAGACAAATATAGTTCCTAGAATTCACTCCATTATTCAAAAATCAACATAATATCTTTGGGATTATCCGGATGTACCACCACAGGTATTTTCCTACCTTCGGGAATTGACCCCATGTCTAATAGATTTACTATTTCTTTATGTTCCAGCTCGTAGGGTTCCAGATCAGGAGTGGTGATGAGAAGTTTGAATTTAACTTGTGGCTGTTCATTGATGTAAGTTCCAGTCTGCTCCCTGCTTAATATCTCTGCTTCACCCCTTATACCATCATTAATAAGAAATGTCTCCCGATCGTTAATCCTTTTGTAATAGTAATAAACTCCTAAAGCTCCCATAAGCGGGAAAAAGATAAACGAACCACCCATAAAATAAAAGAAATTTTTAAGAGAATAACCATCATCAGTGAGAGCCTCGGGGGAGGCCATAATTCCAAAATAAATAAAGCCCAATCCAACTATCACCAATGGTGCAGTGGTTATTATCCACAACTTATTAGATGTTTTCCACATTCATATTCCCCCAATTTCTGTTATCCTGAATCATTTTCCAGAAATTAATCTGGCCTAAAATGGTAATTTAAATTAATTTTCATTAATTATTTTGATCCATGTTTATTTTTATAATCCCCAAATAAAAAATTTTTACTTGGCTCCAGTGACAATATTACCATAGGGAGTGGAAAATGATGGAATTATTCGCCTATTCCAATATCCTGGCCGGAGTGCTGATTCTAATAATCGGTTTTGGATTTCATTTCATAGGTCAGCTAATCAGTGTTCTGGATTGGAAAAGGGCTGTTAAACTGGGAATAGCAGAAAAAGAAATATTACCTGAGTATCGGGATTATGAGCTGGGCATGGCCATGGCTGATGTTCTGGTGGGATGGGTTTATGTACTCATAGGTGTGGGGCTGATTTTGGATATTTCCTGGAGTTTCAAGCTGGCCTGGATCCCAGGGGTGATATTCATCTACCACAGCATAAGTTTCTGGTTCTGGAGCCGAAACCAGAAATATCGGGGCTATAAATACCGGAGCACCATTGGAAGAATGGGTTGGTTCCTGGCGAACCTGTTAAGTGGGATTTTTATTATATTATTTGCATGGTAAGGTTTAAAGGTTTAAGTAAGTAATGGAAACCCCCAGAAACGGTTTGAAAATCTCTTGACCGAAAATATTTTACCTTCATGGCTTTAATGGTTACATTACCATATTTTTTATCCAGTAGATACAACTGTTCAAAAGGTAGATAAGTGACAGATGCAAGAGATAATAAACCCCACAATATAAGCTCTGGAGGAATGATTTTTATCCATCCTTCATCCTTTGGGAATATTTATAAACCATGAATGAGATTTATAATAAATGATTCTAAACTTTTAGACTGGTTGTGATTTTTCGAATTTATTTAGAACTGCGAGTTCTATGAAATAGAAATCTTACGAAATAATACGTGAATATAATGATACGTAACAATAAGTGATTATTATGGCTAAAGCAAGACGCAGAAGAGTAAGAGATACATGGAAAGATAAACAATGGTACACTATTACTACTCCTAAAGAATTTGGAGACGCTGAGATAGGCACCACCCCTGCCCGGGAACCTGAGATGCTCCTCAAAAGAAGAGTTGAATCCACTATGAGAGAGCTTACTGGTGATTTCAGTAAACAGTATGTGAAATTAAAGTTCCAGATCAGTGAAGTTGCCGGAGACACCGCCACCACCCGTTTCATAGGCCACCAGGTTACCAGTGATTACGTAAGAAGTATGATCAGGAGAGGAACCAGCCGTATCGACGCTATAGTTAAAGCCGAGAGTAAAGACGGGCAGAAAATGAAGATCCACGTCCTGGCCATCACCATCAAAAGGGCCAAATCATCACAACAGCGTTACATCCGGGAAACTGTTGAAAAACTGGTAGTGGACGCCGCAGCTCAGAAAAACTTCGTGGAACTGGTGGAAGACATAATAGGTGGGAAACTAGCCTCCTATGTTTACCATGAAACCAAGAAGATCTACCCCCTTAAAAGGGTGGAAGTAATTAAAACCAAAGTAGTTGACGATAAAAAATCATAAATCTGGGAGATAGATGATTATCTGGGAATATGTGATCCTCCTGGTGATCATAGGGCTGATTACCTACAAGAGAAAGGCCCTGGATCTCCTGGGATCCATCTTCATGATCATAATGGGTGTGATCATCATCTTCGCCGCCGGTGTAAACTGGCTTTTATTAATATTTTTATTTCTTATTCTGGGAGTTGCGTTCACCCGGTATAAACACGATTATAAAAAGGAGATCGGAGTTTATGAGGGTACTCGAACCATTAAAAACGTGGTCTCCAACGGAATTGTGGCCTTTGTAATGGCTGCCTTCGGCAATTATGCCGGATTCATTGGTTCCATAGCCACTGCCACTGCTGACACAATGGCCAGCGAGGTAGGAGTGGCTACAACCCCCCGTCTTATAACTAACCTTAAAAAAGTTCCCCCCGGTACGGATGGTGGAATTTCAGTCCTTGGAACATTCGCAGGGATAATTGGGGCAGGTTTAATTGGATTAGCAGCTTATATCCTAGGTGTGTACCCTGATCTGGTTAAAACCATGGAAATCGCAATTATAGCAGGGACTTTTGGGTGTTTCGTAGACAGTATACTGGGAGCAGTGCTGGAAATAAAGGGTTACTTATCCAATGAACATGTTAATCTTTTAGCTACCCTAGCCGGAGCTTTATTGGGTAATATCATGGTATGGCTGATATGGTGATAAAAATGAAGGGAATCATAATGATAATTGATGGGATGGCAGATCGTCCCCTTAAGGAATTAGGAGGTAAAACCCCCTTAGAAGCAGCTCAAACCCCAAATATGGACCGAATGGCACAGTTGGGGGTTAATGGAATTATGGACTCCATAAAACCAGGAATAAGACCAGGGAGTGACACAGCCCACCTATCCATACTAGGATATGATCCCTATCAAGTTTACACCGGGCGAGGGCCATTTGAAGCTGCGGGAGTGGGAGTAGAAGTTATGCCTGGAGACATAGCTTTCCGTTGTAACTTTTCCACAGCCAACAAGGATGGTATCATCACTGACCGCAGGGCAGGAAGGATCAGAGCAGGTACCAAAGAGCTGGCAGAGACACTTAATTCCATTGGACGAGAAAAAGATGTTGAAGTCATATTCAAAGAATCCACCGGTCACAGAGCAGTTTTGGTTTTAAGGGGAGATGGTTTATCCGATCAGATATCTGATGCTGATCCCAAACACGATGGGAAAAAGGTCAAAGAAGTGGTAGGGTTAGATGGCTCCCCCCAGGCTGAAAAAACCGCTATTATTCTTAACAAGGTGATCCAGAAATCTTATGATCTACTTAAGGATCATCCAGTTAATCTTAAACGTATCGAAAACGGAGAGCCCCCTGCAAACATCGTATTACCCCGAGGTGCTGGTGCAGTACCAAACGCAGAACCGTTTAATGACAAATACGGTATTAAATCTGCATGTATAGCTGAAACAGGACTTATTCAGGGCATTGCACAGATAGCGGGTATGGATATCATTGAAGTGGAAGGGGCAACTGGTGGAGTGGACACCAATCTGGACAGTATCACCCGCAGTATCCTGTTGAATGCTTCACTTGACTATGATTTCCTACTCATAAACATTGACGGTGCTGATGAAGCAGGTCATGATGGTAACCTAAAAGAGAAGGTTGAATTTATTGAAAAAGTTGATGATGTAATTGGTAGGGTAATGGAACTGGAAGATGTTTACTTCATCCTTACTGCTGATCATTCCACTCCCATCTCAGTGATGGATCACACTGGAGACCCGGTTCCCTTAGTGATTAAAGGTCCTGGTGTGAGAGTGGACCAGGTTACCCAGTTCAATGAGCGAGCTGCTGCCAGTGGTGGTCTTTCTAGAATAAGAGGCAGCGATATCATGAACATACTTATGGATCTCATGAACCGATCCACCAAATTTGGAGCGTAAATCATGGAACATGAGATTCCCAAACTCTTTGGTACCTCTGGGATACGGGGGAAAATAGCAGAAGAAATAAGCCCTGAACTGGCCCTGAATGTTGGAAAAGCTATCTCAACCTACCTCGGTAAAGGACATGAAGTGGTGGTGGGATATGACACTCGAACTTCCAACCTGATGCTGGAAAGAGCGGTCAGTGCCGGGATCTTGCAGGGCGGCTGTCATGTCCTGAGTGTGGGAATGGTCCCCACACCGGTGGTAGGCTACGCCACCATGAAATTAAATGCAGATGCCGGAGTGATGATCACCGCATCCCATAATCCTTCACCAGATAATGGGATTAAACTATGGAACCCGGATGGAATGGCATATCTACAGGAACAGGAACGGACCATCGAGAAAATAATCCATGAAAACAATTTTTATAAAGCATCATGGGAAGATATCGGTAAAATTACAGATATAAGTCCGGTTGTGAATGATTATATTGAAGATATCCTTGATTTGATGGATATTAAGCCCGGTTTGAAAGTAGTTGTTGATTGTGCTAATGGTGCCGCATCCCACTTATCCCCACTCATTCTCAGAAAGGTCGGTTGTAGGGTGGTGAGTTTAAATGCTCAGCCAGATGGTTTTTTCCCGGGAAGGAAGCCAGAACCATCCGAAACCAACCTACAGGAGCTGATGAAGGTGGTGAAGGTCACTGGCGCAGATTTAGGAATAGCCCATGATGGTGATGCTGACCGCATGATAGCAGTGGACGACAAGGGTAGAATGGCAGATTTTGACAAATTATTAGCCCTGGTATCAGCAGAAATAGGTGGCTGTGTGGTTACCACAGTGGATGCCTCGGCCTGTATTGACCGTGCCCTGGAAGAAGTTGGGGGCACAGTGAAAAGAACCAAGGTTGGTGACGTGCATGTGGCAGAGATGATCCACACAATCGGTGCAAACTTCGGCGGCGAACCCTCCGGCACATGGCTACACCCCCAGTTCTGTATGTGTCCCGATGGGATATTATCCGCCCTAAGGGTAATTGAATTAGTCCAAAATAAAGGACCCCTATCCCAACTTTTAAACGATATTCCCAGTTATCCCACCATAAGAGATAAAATTGACTGCCAGGAAGATCAAAAAGACCCTATTATGCAGAAAGCCAGGACTGATCTATCCTTAATATATGATGATGTGGCAGATATTAACCTTAAAGATGGAGTTAGAATATCATTCACTGATGGTAGCTGGGTTCTGGTAAGGCCTTCGGGAACTGAGTCATTCATCCGGATAACTTTAGAGGGAAAAACAGAGGATAAAGCACGGATGATACATGAAAAGGCAGCAAAGTTCATCCATGATTTCTTATAAAATCTTACTTTTTATAAAATCTTAAAATATGTGGAGTTTCATATTTCAATGTGAATATAGAATGTTAAAGAGGAGTTCAAATGAGAGCGGTTATACTTACAGCAGGTGAAGGGACACGGATGCGACCCTTAACACTCACCCGACCAAAAACAATGCTCCCTGTAGGTGGGAAACCTCTCTTGGAGTATAATGTAGAAGCACTACGGGATGCGGGGATAAAAGACATCACCATGATAGTGGGTTACCAAAAAGAAGCCGTGATGGAACATTTTAAGGATGGAGAATATTTAGGAGTTAACATCACCTATGTAACCCAGGAAGAACGTCTAGGAACTGCCCACGCCATAGGACAGGTTGCAAATGTTGCAAGAGACGATAAAGATGCCATCATCGTTACCAATGGAGATATAATCCTGGAAAATAAGCTAATAAAAAGCTTAATGGATAAATATCACAGGTCCCAAGCACAATCCATTCTGGTTCTCACCGAAGTTGATGATCCTTCTTCTTTTGGAGTGGTGGAACTGGAAGGGGATTGTATAAAGGACATTGTAGAAAAACCAAACCCCGGTGAGGCTCCCAGTAATCTTATAAACGCCGGAATCTATCTCTTTGACCCCAGTATTTTTCAGGCTATTGAAAAAACCGGGAAATCTGAACGAGGAGAATATGAGATAACAGATTCCCTTAAAATCCAGATCAAAGAAGGTAAAATGGTTTTAGGTCTGGTGTCTCAGGATAAATGGATCGACGTGGGACGTCCCTGGGAATTCCTGGAATTAAACGAACATTACTTAGAAGCATCCGAAAATCAGATTGATGGTGAGATTGAACCTGGCGTAACTATTCACGGCCCGGTAATAATCAAAAAAGGGAGTATTATCCGTTCCGGAACCTATATAATAGGCCCGGTTTACATTGGAGAAAACTGTGACATTGGCCCCAATACATTCCTGCGTAAACACACTTCCATCGGTAATGATGTTAACGTTGGAAATGCAGTTGAAATTAAAAACTCAATTATTATGGATGGAACAAATGTCAACCACCTTTCTTATGTTGGTGACTCCATAATAGGAGCTCATTGTAACCTTGCTGCCGGTACCAACATTGCTAACCTCCGTTTCGATGATGAAGGGGTGAAAGTGACAGTTAAAGGAAAAAGAATCAACAGTGGAAGGCGTAAAATGGGTGTCATATTCGCTGATGGAGTTAAAACTGGTATTAATTCCAGTTTCAATCCAGGAGTGACCATTGGTTTAAATTCTTCAGTGGGCTCTGGTGCCATAATCTATCGGGATATACCGGATAATAAGATAGTTATTCACCTTCAAAAACAGGACATGAAGGATAAAAAGTAACTTAAACCCTATTAAACATCCTCAATTATATCTTTCAATTTTTTTTATTTTAAGACTTTTAATTCTTAAATGGTTTGTAAATTTCCGTGGATTTGGAATAATTTTTTAAAAATGGGAATTGCAGTCCTTTGTGAAAAATGTTTTTATGAATAGAAATCATAGTTTAGACTATGATTCATCCCAGTGTCCAGATTTTCCATGGTGCTCACACCATTGGAAATGTTAGTATAGGTGTAAATTCTTCCATCTGGTATAATGCAGTGATAAGGGGAGATATCGAAAACATAAATATTGGCAGGTTTTCCAATGTACAGGATAATGCTGTACTTCACTCTTCAAAAAATTTCCCCCTTGAAATAGGAAATTATGTTTCAGTAGGCCATGCAGCAGTGCTCCATGGTTGCAAAGTTGAAGATAACTGTATTATTGGCATGAATGCCACTTTACTAAATGGCAGCCACATCAAAAAAGACAGTATAGTGGCCGCTGGATCGGTGGTGCCCGGAGGAAAGGTTTTCCCAGAAGGTCATCTGATAATGGGTGTTCCTGCCAGAGCCGTGCGCAAACTAGAGGAAGAAGAAATAAAACAAATTAAAGATAACGCCTTACGGTATTTAAAACTGGCTAAATCAGCAAAATCTGGAAACCAGTACAGCAGTAGATGAATAACTTGTATAATCAATTCTCAAGATAATGATAGATAAATAACTAAGGATAAATAGACAGTTACTTAACGCTGTTGTTGATAAATGTTGTCTGATAATACTATTACTAATAATTACACCATAATACTTACATTATACTAATAAACGATACGGATTGATTTAATGGTTAATATAAAAAAAACAGTCAATGAACTTGATCCATACGTTCCTGGCAGGTCAAATGCAGATCTGGCCCGCACTTATGGTCTTGATCCTGCTAAAATAATTAGAATGGGATCCAATGAAAATCCCCTGGGACCCTCACCATTGGCTATCAAAGCCCTGGAAGAAAATCTTCACACGATTAACACTTATCCTGAGTCAAATATTGATGATTTAAAGGATAAGATTGCTTCTTACGCTGGTGTGAACCCTGAAGAAGTGATTGTAGGGGGAGATGGTGCTGATGAAATCCTGGATGTTCTGGCCAAGACCCTTATTGAACCGGGTGATGAGTACATTGTCCATCCTCCATCCTACATGTACTATGAGTTCACCTTCAACATACACGGGGCAGTTCCGGTTTACGCGCGCTGGGATATTGGGAAAAACCAGCTGGATCTCAACTCGGTACTGGAAGCTATCTCCCCCAAGACAAAGGTCATATTCCTGTGCACTCCCAACAACCCCACAGGGGGTTTGATAGATAAAAAGGATATTCGAACCATCATAGAGAGTACTAATGCCCTGGTAGTGGTTGACGAGGCATACTGGGAGTTTTCAGGGGTTAACAACTTGGAACTCCTGGATGAATATGAAAATCTATTCATCCTCCGAACTTTCTCCAAGGTAATGGGACTGGCGGGTATGAGGATTGGCTATGGGATTGGTCATGAAGAATTCATTCAGTACATGCACCGGGTTAAACCTGTTTTCAGCCTTATTAAACTCTCCTACATAGCTGCAGTCACCACTTTAGATGACCCGGATTACATTGAAAAATCCACCCAGCTATCCATCCAGAGCAGGGATTATCTTTACCGGGAAATGTCCAAATTCCCTGAGTTGAAGGTTTACCAGTCCTGGGCCAATTATATCCTGGTGGATGTTCGTAGTACCGGGATGAACTCAGGAGAAATCGCAGAAGAACTCATGAAAAATGGCATAATAGTCCGGGACTGTAAGTCTTTCAGAGGATTAGATGATTACTGGATACGAGTCAGTGTAGCCACAATGGAAGAAGATGAAAAGTTCATTAATGTTTTAAAGACCATTTTAAAATGAACATTATCCATATAACAGAACCTTGTATAAACCGAACCTTGTATGGTCTATATATGTAGGTAATTATTTAGGGGAAGAGTAATAGGGCTAATGAATAATGAATAAAATTATCGATTAAAAGGTGTTGTGGTGACGTTCTTGGATGGAAAAGTGGTTGAAGCTAATGAATAATTGTAACATTTTCACTGGCAGATTATACTATGCATCTCTTAACTATGCATCTTCTCAGGGGGAGATTTCATGATAATTGGGGGAGTGATATTTTCTTCCCTTGAATATCCCGGCAAGTTATCCCTGGTCATATTTACAGGTGGTTGTCTTTTAAGATGTCCCTACTGCCACAATCCCGAGATTATTGAAGGAGGGGAAAGTACTTCACTCAGAGATATTGAAAGTAAGATTGATGAAGCTCTGGACTTCATTGATGCCGTGGTTGTCACCGGTGGAGAACCAATGATGCAAACTGAAGAGGTTGGTAAGATCCTGGAGTATTCCCGACAAAGGGGTTTGAAAACCAAATTGGACACCAATGGATGTTATCCTGAAAGACTTCTAAAAATAATTGAACTGGTTGATTACGTTGCCCTGGATATAAAAGCCCCTTTCCAAAAATACGAAGAAGTTATTGGTGCCCAGATTGGTGAAAAGGTAAAGGAAAGCATGGAAATACTTTCTAACTCGAAATGTTTTCTGGAATGCAGAACCACCTATGTTTCAGGATTGCTGGAACCAGGAGATATTACAGATATTGCGGAAAATATAAAGTGCGATATTTACACCCTACAACAATTCCGGAACCGGACTGTACTGGACGAAAAACTGAAGGAAACACCAAATACCGATCCAAAAGAACTCCGAGACATTGCAATGCAAGTTAAACCAATACTGGGAAAAGTCAAGATTAAAACATCACAATTCGGTGATGAAATGTTATAACCGACATTAAATGAAGATAAAATCCATCAAAGTTTAAAACAATGGTGATTGCCAATTACATTATCTAAGCAAATCCTATTACTTATCTAATAATCTTAACTGCCAATAAATCTTGAATCGTCTATCCTGAATGCCAATATCTTAATTAGTATAATCCATTAAAATCACCAACAAAAACATGATCAATTAATTGGAGGGTGTTAAATACCAATCCTGCTATTTGGAAGTCGTCATTTAGATCTTATAACTGGTAAAAAAACCACCACCATCCGGAAGATATGGAAAAAACCATTATCCCAGGGAGATCGCCTGCACTGTTACTGGAACTTGGTTTCTAAGGAGCGGAAAAAACTCTTTGAAGCTGAAGTGACAGAGGTAGAAGTGGTGAAATTTGCAGATCTCATTCAAAATAATGAACTGGCTCGGGAGGAAGGTTTTCGCAACGCTTCGGAGTTAGAATCTGAATTCCGGAAAATGTACCCGGAACACACCAGTGACGAGTCGCTTTTCCAGGTTATAAGATTCCTTAAACTCCCCATGGAGGAATGGGAAGGTGCTAAAATAAATGAAAAGGCCATGATCACCAAAAGAGCAGACATACTCTTCGATGTGGGAAAATTCGACAAATCCGTGGTATGTTACAGTGCTGCTTTAAAAATCGATCCAGATGATGTTTACCTTTTAAACCGTAAAGGAGATAATCTTTCACGCCTGGGAAAATTCCCAGAAGCCCTGAAATGTTACGACCAGGCCCTTGAACTGGAACCAAATAACGAATATGTGTTGAATAACAAAGCAATAGCCCTTTTAAACTCCAACAGGCCTGAAGAAGCACTTAAAACCAGTGACAAGGCCCTTGAGATCAACGATGAAAACATGCTGTTGTTGTACTGGAGAGGTTTCATTTTGGAGATGTTGGGACATTTCCAGGATGCATTGAACTGCTATGATAAAATCCTGAAATTAAATCCACAGGACGTGGAAGCGTGGAACGCCAAAGGAAACCTTCTATCTCAAATTGACCGGGCAGAAGATGCTCTTGAATGTTATGATCGTTCCTTGGAGCTTTGTCTGGAAGATGAATCCGATTCTTCCACATGGAATCGTAAAGGCAACGCACTCATGGAATTAGACCGATTTGATGAAGCTGTGGAGTGTTATGACAAAGCACTCTCCTTAGAACCAGATAACGAGATCTTTTTAAGTAACAAAGGAGTGGCATTCATGGAACTAAACCAGTTCGAGGATGCAGTAAGATGCTTCAGGAAAGCTCTGATTATAAACCCTAAAAATCAAGATGCACAGATATTGATGGATGAATGCCTGGAAAATCTCTAATCACTCATGTACCTCCTAATCAAGAGGAATATTAGTTTGAATAAAAAATAAAAAAAAGAATTAATTATTTGTTTTTAAGTTAAACGGATTGGTTTTAATCGCTTCCACTGAGCATACCACCAATGGCTCCTCCAACACCCATGAAAACAATGTTGGCGATTAACGATACTATCACTATGGTGAAACCAGTTACTACCCCTGCTGCTAGGCCTGCAACACCACCAAAGATAGTTCCTCCTATAATTAATAAAATGGCCAGCACAATAGATCCGAATGCACCGGCTACTGTAGCATTCCATAGACCGCCTATTATTCCCTCATGCACCCAGTATCCGACAATAAACCCTGCAATGAATAGTCCCAGATTTACACCCCAATACTGGTTCACATACATCCCGAACAGATTACCCAAGATGATTGCTAAAATAAATCCCACAACTACAGGTCCCCATTTCACCATTTTTATCGCCCCATATTTTTTATATGTTTTTTTAATAGTTTACTAAAATATTTCCAGTTTTTTCAAGACTCTTTTTTTTACTAAGAATTTTGTTACTGAATTTTAAGATCTTAGTCCATAGTAGTTATTAATTGGTTATTTTTTGTAAAATAATTTTCCTTTATAAGACATTAAAAAATAGTTCCAATCTATCACTCAAGCAAACCCCAACCAATCAATCCACAATCCCCCAATCAGATCCCAATGTCCTCATTCCATAATTCGGGATTGTTTTGGATGAATGTTACCAGCATCTTTTTACATGAATCCAGGTTCAGGTTAATCAACTTCACTCCGTTATCCATCAAATATTGTTCTGGTCCTTTGAAGTTTTCATTCTCACCAATAACTACCAATGGAATATTGTAAAGTACCATCGCCCCTGAACACATGGTACAGGGTGAAAGAGTGGTGTACATTGTACAATTTTTATAATCATCTGATTTCATCCTGCCAGCATTTTCCAGACAATCCATCTCTGCATGAAGAATACTGGAGTCGAGTTGAATCCTTTTATTATGTCCCCGCCCTATTATTTCACCATTTTTAACGAGAAGAGCGCCAACTGGAATTCCCCCATTATTTAAACTTATCTGAGCCTCTTTTAAAGCTTCAACCATGAATTTTTGGTGTCCAATCTCCATGTTTTCCCTGCGTTCCTTAATCAATAATACCTTCCGAATTCCGGTTTATTGGAGATGATATATCATAGGAAATAAATAAAAATTAAAGACATTTTCAGATTAAACATTTTTCCTGAAAATAAAGACAATCATTCCTCCAACTACAGTCGCCACATATTTCTTTAACTATTTTGGGACTTAAATTCCCAGTTAAAGTTTTAAGCTGCGCAGAGGAAATCAAAGATCCTGCCTCCATATTTAAATTTTTAAGAACTAATACATCCATAGAACTAATAAATTTAAGAGAGTCCATTTCCATTTCACACACCCCATTTAAAAGATAGGGACAGTGCTTGCAGATAGAGTCTGCCCCAATTATAATCTTAATAAAAAAAGAAGGGTTGTTTCGGATTTTTTCAGTTATCAGGGTCATGTTTTTGGTGAATTCCCTACTGTAACCAAGTCCATGAAATCCCTGCATGCACAGAATGTGATGAGCTCTGATCATTAATGGATCAGAACAGGCATCCTCCTGGTTTTTCACCATATGAAAAAATCCTATATAGATTTCATTAATATTTAAAAATCTGTTTTAGGGTTTAATATTCTTCTTTTGGGGTTATTGCCTTGGTGAGTGCTGCTGCACCACCTATTTTCACCAAGTCACCTATAACGAATGGTAAAAGACCCATGCTTATCAGGGTTAGGAAGGTGGGGAATGTTCCTTTAACCATGTACATCCATAATCCCAATCCCAGAAGACCAGGGATATAGATAAAGGCGAAGTTCACCAGGAACATCAAACCAAACATGGGGCGGAAGTTTCTGGACTGAGCATATTTATCAGTGACATAGCCCATTACAAATGCAGTCAAAATGAAACCCAGAAAATACCCTCCGGTAGCACCTAAAAGGATCTCATAACCACCAGTGAGTCCTGCAAACCAGGGTACTCCCAGTAGTCCCACTGCAAGATACATTACCTGGCTAATTCCACCCCACCAACGACCCAAAACCACACCTGCCATTAAAACAGCGAAGGTTTGCGCAGTTACAGGTACTGGAGTCCAGGGAAGGGGTATTATCACCTGAGCCATTAGTCCAGTGATACAGGCCATGAAAAAGGCCAAGATCACCTTATTTATTGTGGAAGTGTTAGAACGCCAGGTGAAAAGCGAATATCTCTTCCGGAAATAATTATCAATGCTGATTTCCATTTTTATCACTCTTATAGTAATGAATTCTGTATCTATATACAGTACTTAAACATTCATAGAGCAGATATTGCTTACTTCTTATCTGCATATACTAATATTAAAAAATCTTCAGAAAGTTAGGTAAAGCTCCATTGAAGCTCCTTTATTTATTAGATTCAATGAGCAATATATAGTTATCTTAATGATAACTATATTTTAATGATGATTCTTTACACGGGATGTGTAAAAAAACGAAGATTCAAAACTGGATAAGTGTGGCTAAATGAAGGTTATTTCCATTAATTCCTCGGGATAAGGTTCGAAAAAGGTCTGATCAGCGAGATATTCGTTGTCAAAACGGATAATCCATGATTTGAGTAAGTTTTGATTTACTAAAAGAGGTACTCTTCCCTGACGATATTTTTCTAGGGATTCCAGGAAAAATTCCTTCTCTGAAGAGGTGAGATCATTGGAAAAATAACCAAATGCATGCATCAAAACGTTAATATTAGCTGGAGGTAGAGGATCATTTTGGAGCATCTTTTTCATGGTATTTCTATATTTTTCAACTAACTCCGGGAAAGTTGTCTCCTTCAAATTGGATACCAATCTTCCCAGTTGTCTGGAGTGTATCTGACTGTATGATAAAAATAAGAGCTTATTTTTTCTGTGGAACTCAAGTATATCACCAAAATCACCATTTAAAACATTTTCCCTGAAGTCTGCCAGGGTGTAAATGCGGGTTAGGAAATTTTCACGCAGGTGATAGTTACGCAGCCGTCCTTCATCCTCCACAGGAGTAAAGGGGAAACATCTGAAAACCGCATCAGCAAATAATCCAACACCATCGGTCCAAGGTCTTGACATTCCACCTTTAGGATAAACTTTAACTGCCTTTACACCACAAGAAGGAGATTTATTTTTCAATATAAACCCATCAACCCCTTCCACAGACATTAAAAATAAATCTGCAAATTCTGACATTTTACCGGTGCAATTGTATCCTGTAGAGGGTTGGATCAATTCTATTTTGTCCTGGTCCTTTTCCAGGTGAATAGGGTCACGAGGTATTCCCAGTCCAATTTCAACCTCAGGGCACACTGGTGTGAAGTCAGCATAGTTTTTAAGCTTTTTCACCAGACTACTTCTTATAATAAGGCCGTTATAACGGCAGGACTCAAATTCTATGCATTTACTTGAAACCAGATGTGGCTGTGGGAAGTCCGGTGAAGTCAAGAAAAACACCTTACTAATCAATTAAATATTTTAATACGGAGGTATGGGCGGATTATCTCCTATTAATCCCTATTAATCTATATTAATCCATATTCATTCAATCTTCATTATTAAAGCTAGGTTAACCTAATCATTATTAATTTTATTCTGGTGTTTGATCTTTATATTTCTTCTCAAAGATATCCCACTTATCTCTAAATCTACCTGATAATTAACGTTGATTTTAATGATAGAATTCATCCGAAGTTATCCATAAAATTTTTTATTTTAATTTATTTAAACATGAAAATCTGTTTTTAATCCATGAGTTCTCTGATGAGCTCACTTACATTCTGGCTGGATTCTTGAAGGATGTTCTGTCCCTTAGATGTTATTTTGTAATATTTCCTGACTTTCCCCTTCACGTTTTCTTTTCTACTTTTTAGGAAACCTTCATTCTCCAATGAATGCAAAATAGGATACATGGTCCCTGGACTGACATCATAACCGTGATTTTTCAGTTCCTGTATCATTTGCACTCCATAAATATCTTCATGACTAGCATGGTGGAGTATGTGTATCCTAATAAACCCTAAAAAGAATTTCCGATTTATCGTCATTTTATGCCTCGTTTGAGTACTGATTTCCCCATTAGTACAGCTGTCCATTAATATCGATCATCGATATCTAATTTAAATATCTTATTTCAATATCGTTTATTGATTTCATTGATTATATATTTTTACAAAATTTTTCAAAAAATAAAAAAAAAATCAAAAAATATATGAGAAGATTGTTTCTGGAATAATAGACACCTCTTTTTTTAATTCAAAATATTAGAAAAAATTAATTTATTAAAATATTATTAAAATTTATTAAATAAAACATTAAATAAGAACAATATAATCTTACCAGGACTGATTTAAGGAAATCATGAAATTATATTAATTATTTAGAAAAAAATAATAAGAAATTATAATAAATATGATTATCAAGGCAATTTAGCGCGGTCATAAACGTTTTTAAGGGTTTGCATATCCACACTTGTGTAAATTTGGGTTGTGGATAGATTAGAATGTCCTAAAAGTTGTTGAATAGCCCGAATATCCACACCATTCTTTAGAAGGTGAGTTGCAAATGAGTGCCGCAATATGTGAGGAGTTACCTTCTTTTTGATACCTGCCACCCGGGCGTAGTCTTTGATCATCATCTGCACATAGCGAGGTGTGAGATGGTTACCAGAACGATTCACGAAAATATATTCACTTTCACAGGTTCTTTTTTCCAGGAAATCCTCAAGCATTACCTTGGTTGCGTCATCAAACAGGACAATTCTATCTTTTTCACCCTTTCCCCTGATTCTAATGGTTCGCTCCTCAAAATCCACATGGTTGGCCTGAAGTGAGACCAGTTCAGATACTCTCAAACCTGAAGAATATAATAACGCCAGTATCAACTTGTTTCTAAGTTTTAGAGACTCAGATGTAGGTGAAGATGAATCCACTGGATCGTAAGTGTCCAGGGCATTAATAAGACTTTTGACCTCATCCTCATTAAGTGATTTAGGAAGAGATTTGGTTCTTTTCGGAGTTTTAACCTCTTCCAGGATGTGTATTCCACCAAACTCGAAGAATTTCTTGACCACAACTGTAACCAGATAAATGTAATTCTGTGAGACCTTCTTCTCACGTTTCAAGTGGCGTATGTAACGCTTAAAACCCCTTAAAACCTGCCTTTCATCATATAATTCCTTTTCATCCTTTAAAAAATTGTGGAAATTATTGATGATTGATCTGTATGTTTTGATTGTGTTACGTGAGTAGTTCCGTATTTCCAGTTCAAAGAGGTAATCTTCCATCATTTCAGGGAGATCGAAAGCTTCTAAAAAGTTCTTCTCTTGAGGGTAATCAGAAGCATTTCCCACAAATCTTTTGATATCAGTGGGATCCCCTTGTGATGATTTCCAGTTTCCGTTGGAATAATGGTTCATAGTATCAATAATGAATTTTCTTATTGCTTAAACTAAAATCCGGGCTATTTTTATAACACTATTGCCCTTAGAATAATTAAATCTTTTCATTTTCAAACTTAGTATTAGATTAGTAGTACAAATTCATAATAAAAACAAAAAAAATAAACTCAACAGGTAAAGGGTTCTTCAAAGGTAGCTACGATCCACATGGTCGTTTGGTGTGCCTTTTCGGGTAGAATGCATCCTCTGTGAACTGGAAAGATCATTATCCATTGCCTGTTCAAATGATTGATAACGTTCTAAAATCTGGTCTTCAATGGATATGGCATTTTTAACAGCGAAATTTATGTGTTTATCCTCAATGAAATGGCTTCCATCCATAACTGCCATGTCTCCGGCCATTCGCACCAATCCACCCAGATCCCGAAGTCTTAAAGTTAATGCATCATTCTGGTCATCAATTATACGGGCTCTTTTTTTAGCTTCTTCCACAATTATTTCAACGGCACTCCGGGTGGCATGATGTATTTTCCCATCCATTTCAATCTCCTGAGCCACAAACTGTGCCATTTTTGCCTGGTTCTCCTCAGTATCTGGCATAGTGGTACGCATTAGCATTTCATATCCTTCTCCCTGGATACGGGAACGCAGGGGTGGTAATATGTACTGGATGTCCCGGATGTTACAGGCAGCTACAAAGATGAAATCACAGGGAACATCTTCCACCTTAACCGAACTTCCAGCGCTTTGGGGATTTCTACCGACAATAGGAAAAACCTTATCCTGCATGGCACTCAAAATATAACGCTGCAAGGGAGCTAGATGGACTATTTCATCAATGAAAAGCACCCCTTCATGGGCTTCATGAACCGCTCCGGGAACGACTCGTTCATAAGGCTGGGTTCCGAGATCAGGGTGTCCTCCATATGGATCATGACGTACGTCACCTAGTAACTCTGTTTCACTGGCACCGGTTGCCTGGATGAAACTCTTACGCTCCAGGGGTACAATAATATTTTTGGGTTTTTCTTCAACCATCTCCCGTCTTTTTTCCAGAGCGTGCTGATCTAATATTTTGATTTTATCTCCCTCAGATCGTTCGTAGATCACCACTTCCTCACGACCTTGATTCATACGAGTGGTGGTAACCCTGTCCTGGGGGATGTTCACCGGCCCATTGTTCATCTCGAACATTCCTAAAAGATCGCCTAAGTTTTTTCTGCGGGCATTCATATGAGAATATTTGTCTGCCCCACATTGGGGGCATATGCTTTGATAGGCGCTGGTGTAACTTTCGCAGTTGGGGCAGCGGAATCCTAATCGTTCTGCTACCAGTTCTGGAACTTCCTGAGGGGTGACCAGATCACCCTCTGCCCGTTTTAAATCATCTATTTCACTTTTTATTTCTTTTCTACTTTTTATTTCCACGAAAGGTCTCTCTGGCCTTTCAGGATTGTGAACAACAGTTATTTCTTCCTGTGGTTCGGCAAGATGGACTGAGATGGCCTGGGCTATGAGAGATTTTCCTATGCCTGGCGGACCCACTAGAAGGAGATTTCTACGTTGCTTGGCTGCTATTTTAACATACTTTATGATGTCATCATGGCCAATTACTCTCTCCATGGGGTCTTGAGGTATTTGAATATCTGCTGTGCTCTCAAAATCTCTTAAAAATTCCTTTTTCATGTTAATATACATGATATCCCCTTGAAAATTTTATAATCCATTGCAAGCTCAAGTAAAAGTCCTATTGAATTAAAATAAATGAAATTAGTTATAATAACTGAAAATAAATGGGTTTGATAGCTACCGGTATACCAATAGCTATCTTTAATTGTAGTTTAATACGGTTAATATCACTAAGTAACTTACCATTGTAAGTTTATTTTAATTTATCGGGTAATGATCTTCAGTGGGCTGGGTTTTTTTACAACTTCGCTCATGCGTACCGCAACAATCTGCTTTAATCCCTTTTCTTTGGCAATGTCAATGAGTCTTTGACTTACTACTCCATCAAATACCACGGCATAGGCACCTTCATTTTGCAATGATTTTATTTCATCATAGAGGGATTCCACTTTAACTTCTTTGAGGATGTTCAGGGAATCGTCCAGGATCTCGGCATTGCCTGAGCCTTCCACATCTTTGAGTATTCCCTTGAGTAATTTGACTTTATCAGGGGTTTTGTCTGCTGGTTTTTTTTCGGGTTTATCCAGTTTTATTCCCAGGTCATGGTAGATCTGTTCCACTGGTATTTTATCCCGTAAAGCTACCATTACTTCATCCTTGGTGAGATCTTCTACTTCTTTACCCCGTGGAGCGCGAGTCACGTAGTCAAGTTCCCCTACCTGGAGAAGTTCCTTGAGTATAAGGTCACCACCCCTGTCTCCGTCTAAAAATGCGGTTACGGTTTTTTTCTTGGTGAGTTCTGCCACTGTTTTAGGGACGCTTACACCCTCCACAGCTATGGCATTTTTAACACCGTATCGGAGTAGGTTTAACACATCAGCCCGGCCTTCCACTACCAATATTGCATCTGAGGATGCTACATTGGGACCTGCTGGGAGTTTGTCATGGCCGAAGTCAGTGATTTCATGGATGCGCATGGCTTCTTTAACCTCTTCAATCATTTTGAGGCTTTCAGGGGTGACTTCTTCCATCATTCCCTTGTAAAGTTCTTTGGCACGGTCCACAACTTTCCTTCTTTTAACAGCCCGAACATCTTCCACTTTGTTAACTTGTATGTAGGCTTCGCAGGGTCCTACCCGGTTTATGGTTTCCAGTGATGCAGCCAGAATAGCGGTTTCCACCCGGTCCAAACTGGATGGGATCACAATTTCTCCTTTAGATCTGCCTGCTTTTGAGTTGATATTTACTTTGATCCGGCCGATTCTACCGGTTTTTTGCAGTTCCCTCAAATCTAAATCATTACTTAAAAGACCTTCTGTTTGTCCGAATATGGCACCCACCACATCCGGTTTCTCCACAATTCCGTTAGCATTTATTTGAGCATGAATAAGATATTTAGTTGTACTGATTTCTTCTTTTCCCATTTTTTGGGCCTCCATCAATGTATAGATACTGCTGATAAAATGAGGCTTAGTCATGCAGCCTGAAGTATCAGTATCTGGATAATACTACTAATGATAGTAATACCATTGCCCACCAGATGGGTTTTCTTCAAGTTCCAGTTGTTCCATGTGCCGAGGGAGGCTCTCGATATCCTTAATAAAACGACGGGTAATTCCCATAAGGGTTCTCCTTAAACGGAGGTCTGGGTGAGAACCGAGGCTTTGAATATCCTCTGATAATCTTTTGGCAAGCTGATTGCCTTTTCGATCAAAGTCAGTTAATATAACTACTCTTGATGATGATTGAGCTGCTATCTCTGCTATTTCAAAGAGTTTAAGTCCTGAACCGGAAACTTTTATGAAATTACCATTTACCCCCAATTCTCTCAAGGCCCTTTCATCCTTTTGACCTTCAATCAGAACTGGAATTCCCTGTTCCCCGCAGATTTTAAGCTCTTCGATTAAACTGGACAACTTTATAAAACTCATGTTAAACCTTTTGATGGTGCTAATAAGTATCTACAGAATATTATAACCCATCTCCTATATAAAATTGAAGTAATCATCAATACTTCTTTCCCACGAAAATTGTTTAAACAACATCATATGGCTCAATGTACTTAATAATGATTCTTTTATTAATTTAAAGTTTTATTAAATCGTTTTAGTCTATTTAAATATATCATTTTGATTTTAGAGTGTTTATGTGCATAAAGTTTTATAATATTCCCAATAAAGAATTTATACATGGAATTACACATGGAATTTAAAATGAAAACCTACACTAGAAATAAAAATTGGAGGGCCTAAATTGGCAAAAGGTCTTATTAGAATCGTGTTAGACATATTAAAACCCCACGAACCCACATTACCCTATTTCGCTAAATTTTTAAGCGAAGTAAGTGGTGTGGAAGGTGTTAATGTTACTCTCATGGAAATTGACAAGGAAACTGAAAACATTAAAGTTACTATGCAGGGCAACGACCTGGACTTTGATGAAATAAGTAGGGCCATTGAACAGTATGGTGGTTCTATACACAGTGTAGATGAAGTTGTAGCTGGAAGAACCATGGTTGAAGAAGTAACCACACCTCAGGACTGATTTTATGGTCAGAAAAATGGAAATTTCCGCTGAATCGTTATTGGAACATTTTTCATCAAAAAAACTGAGGGACACAATTAATTTTCAAATGGGAAATCTGGATATTACAACATCTCAGATTTCTGATGCTTTGAAAAATCTGACCGGTGAAAGTGGAGTCATTCCTGGTGTGAAGCCTATTAAGGATCATCTAAGGATAAATGGGAGGGTGGTTACTGTTCAAACCCAACAGGATGATTGGGGAACTTCACTGAAGGCTGTTGAAACTGCTAAAAAAGGCGAAGTAGTTGTTATATGCTGTGACGGGGATGACATTGCAGTTTGGGGCGAATTATTCAGTAAGTACGCCCAGAAAAAAGGAGTCCAATCCACAGTGATCTACGGTGCCATGCGCGATGTAGAGGCAGTCCAAGAACTAAATTACCCCGTGTTCTCAAGTTCAGTGGTTCCCAATGCAGGAACTCCCCGAGCTGAAGGAGAAATCAATATTTCCATTGAATGTGGTGGAATTGAAATAAAACCCGGAGACTGGGTTTTCGGAGATGATTGTGGAGTGGTGGTAGTGGCTGAAGAAATTTTAGAGAAGGTAATCCATGAAGCAATTCAAATTAAAAAGAATGAAGATATAATACTCCATCAACTTGAAGAAGGAATCTCTTTATCCGATATTTTAGGTATTTAATTATTAGGAATAAATTAGGAATTAAACTAGGAATTAAACTCATTGAATTTGTAGATTAAATTTGTTTGATTAATTGCTTAATCATTTGTTTAATTCGCTTGTTAGTAGGTATTATCCAGATTCAAAGGATTAATTTTATAGAGGGTGTTTAATGCAGGACACTTATGAAATCATTCGGAAACATAAATGGAAGATCATTGCCACATTTGCCGTAGCTGCTTTTTTGATCTTCGCCATGACATTCCTCATAGGTTTTAATGATGTTCTTAACACCCTTGAGAAGGCAAAATGGGATTGGATTGCCCTAAACTTCGTACTGGAGGCGGCTATAATCTTGGTGTGGACTTTAAGGTGGAAGCTGATTCTGGATGTGGTGGACACCGCACCAAAATTCAGTACTCTGCTGATGATGCTTCTGGCCAGCTTATTTGGAAACAATGTCACACCCAGCGCTGCAGGAGGAGAACCACTGCGGGCATATCTTCTAAGTGAAGTGGAAGGAACACCATTTGAAATTGGATTTGCAACATCCACCGCAGACCGGGTATTTGAATTTCTCCCCTTTGTGTTAATATCCATTATCTCGGCCCTGTTTCTGCTAAGCTGGGAGATACCCCCTGTAACCCGGATATTCGTCATCGCCATGATCATTGTATCCATTTTAATATTTGGGGTACTCATATACGCAGGTCTTAGGAAAGAAATCACACAAAGGATCATGATATCCATTGCTAAATCAATTTATCCCACTGCTCTCCGTTTAAGCAAAAAAGACATTTCCTTTAATGAGATTAGGGAAAAAATAATATTTTACATCAATCGATTTTCAACAGGTTTCATCACTGCTTTACAGGACCGAAAGGTGTTCATGGTAGCTTTCATCTTATCCTTTGCTATGTGGGGTCTGGATATGCTGAGAATGTACGTTTGTTTCGGAGCATTGGGAGTATACCCTCCAATACTACCTCTGGTAATAATATACACCATTGGAATTCTGATCTCACTCCTGCCCCTACTACCAGGTGCTTGGGGAATACGCGAAGCTACTTTAATCGCCCTTTTTGCAGTGGTTGGTGTTTCAGCAGATGTGGTGTTGGCAGCCAGCCTTATAGACCGTTTAGCCAGTTATGTTATTCCCACCATACTGGGTGCTCTTGCAGCACTCCACTATGGGCGCAAAGTTAAAAATAAAAGTGCTAACTTACCATCAGCCGACCCATAGCGCGTAGATTAGTGAAAATTAGGATACATTTAGTGATCTTTTTTATAAAGCTATCGAAAGATTTATATACTATGAAACGAAGAACAATAGTATATAAGATTTTCGGTTTAGTACATGAAGAAACTTGGAAGCATACTACATTTGTCAAACAGAGGGCGAATTATTCTCCGATCAACCCAAACACCTGCTTTAGGATTGTCTGTTTTTAACTCTCGTAAGGAGAAAGTAGGGTTTATTCACGATGTCTTCGGACCTACTAAGGATCCCTATATCTCAGTGAAGATCCTTGCATCAATTTCTAAAAACTTTGAAAATCGAGTTGGAGAGACTCTTTATGTGCCTAAACAAGCCAAGAAGAAATGGGGGCGACGGAAACGAAGCAAGAATTAATTGAAAAAGTTCCAGAAACTGCTAAAGAAAAAGTAGAAGTTTCAGGAAAAGAACAGATGAAACAGGATATGTCTGAGATTGAGAAAATCGAGACTAAATGTCCTGAATGTCAGTCTGAGAAACTTATAAATGATCATGAACGTGGAGAAATCGTTTGTGGTTCCTGTGGCCTAGTTATTGACGACAATCTGGTGGATATGGGTCCTGAATGGAGGGCCTTCGACCATGAACAGCGTGATAAGAGGACCAGGGTAGGTGCACCTATCACCTACACCATACACGACAAGGGTCTTTCCACCATGATCGACTGGAGAAACAAAGACATCTATGGTCGGGATATCCCCGCCAGGAACAGAGCCCAGTGGTACCGGCTCAGGAAATGGCAGAGGAAAATCAGGATTTCAGGTGCAACTGAACGTAACCTGGCCTTTGCCCTCTCAGAACTCGACCGGGATTCATCACGACTGGGACTTCCCCGAAGTGTTAGGGAAGCTGCATCAGTAGTATACCGTAACGCCGTGGAGAACAAACTCATCAGAGGAAGAAGTATTGAGGGAGTGGTTGCAGCATCACTTTACGCAGCATGCAGACGGTGTAATGTTCCCCGAACCCTTGATGAAATTGCAGAAGTATCCAGGGTAAGCAAGAAAGAAGTGGGTAGAACTTACCGTTTCCTCACCAGGGAACTGAACATCAAACTACCACCAACCAGTCCAGTGGATTACGTGCCTCGTTTTGCCAGTGAATTGAACCTTTCTGGAGAAGTTCAGTCCAAGGCCATAGAAATCATAGAAAAGGCCATGGAAAAAGGTTTAACCTCTGGAAGAGGACCTACCGGAGTTGCTGCCGCTGCATTATACATTGCCTCGGTTTTACTCGGTGAGAGAAAAACCCAGCGCGATGTGGCAGATATAGCGGGAGTTACTGAAGTTACCATCCGTAACAGGTACAAAGAACTCACAGAACAGTTGGATATGGGTGTTACACTCTAATGATTGGTTAGTGATAAAAGAAAAGATGAGTTTGAAATACAAATCTTCTCTATTTTCACAAAATTTTATTTTTCAGACTTTAACATATACCTTATATATATTGAACTGCGAAATGAATAAAATACCAACAAATTCATGAACAATTTTTAATCAATGAGAAAAAGGAGACCTATTATGTCTGTAGATTTTTATAAAAAAATAATGGAAATATCAAAGGTAATGGAAGAAAAAGGTGACGGAATCAGCTATATCCGTAATAAAAGTGATAATTACACCATTGGAACCAAAAAATACAGTGAAGAAATAGCCAGATACCTTGACGAACACGTTGAATCATGGGAAGGTAGTGAAGCCCAGCTAACCAAAAAGAAAGGGAAAAATAAACAATTAAATGGTAAAAAAGTGGGTTATCTCTGGAAGATCCCTGTTAAACAGAATGAATAACATCCTTACAATACTTTTTTAATTTATTTATTATTAATTTAATTCCATCTTAATCTTAATTTAGTTTTTTTTACTTAATTATTTCTTGAACCCTTCCGATCCTCCCGTCTTCAAGTCTAACCTTGATTCCATGTGGATGGGAAGAAGAACGTGTTAATAAATCCTTAACTATTCCTTTGGTTCTTTTTCCACTACGCTGATCCTTTTTAAGTATAATATAAACTTCTGATCCTATTTTTATATCTTTCCTGTTTTTACCGTTCTTTTGACTCATAGTTTTCATCTCTAAATTCTAAAAAATCTAAAAAAATCATAATTAACAATTAAAAAGCGCATAATTAACTTATAATTAATTTTCAGAATTAATTACCATCCAAGACTTTATGATTCTATTCCATTAAAAATTTATATTTTACTCCATATATTTATTCTAATTACTCATTTAAGAGTATTCTTATTAATAATATGAGTATTCTGGAGTATGGGAGTATTCTGGTTATTCAAAAATATTAATCATTTTTTAAAGGTGTAAATTTTAGGCTGTAAGTTGGTGGGAACATGGAAAGTGTTAATGGGCGAATACTTTTTAAAAGAGGCACTCCTCTTGAAACAACAATTAAAACCCTTAAAATAGGTTAAAATTGCCATCAATCCGTAATTAATTATTCTAAATCAGATTCTGAAGGTAATTTTGACTTTGAATTATCTGAATCTGCAGACCACATTTTGCTGCATTTTTATCAAGGTGAAAAGTTATTGCATGTTTTAGAAAAGATAGATTTTCAGGGAGATTTAGATCTAGGCGATATCACAACCAGTTCCCAGAATATAGTAGTTAAAGGGAGGGTGGTAGATGAGGATGGAAATCCTATAGAAGGTTTGATGATAACTGCTTTTGATATTGACATAGGTCCTGATGACTTTTTAGGTTGCAACTGGACTGATGACGAGGGAAAATATTTCATAACCTATGATCCTTCCCGTTACCATTTTCAGCTTGATGAGGAAAATGTAGTGAAAACCTCTCTTAATCCAGTATCCATCATAAAAAAATCACTCAGCCTTCTGGACCGCGAGCCAGATATAAAAATTATAGTAAATGACCGGTTAGGAGTTTTTGAACTTAAAAGAAGTGATGAATACCCGGATGTAAGTGAAATTGTTAAAGAAGTTGAAGATATTGTAATGCCAAGATCATGGGTCGAAGGATGGCTTGTGACCCTTGAGGATCATAAGCCCCAACGTCTGACTGACGATAACAGTTTCAAACCACTAATAGATAATGAAATGGCTCTTGAAGAAATAATGAAAGCCATTAAAGGGGCTAAATCCTATATTTATCTCACTCAGTTCCAGTTTCGCCCTGATTTTCTGGCAAAGCCATATGTTTCCCCTGAAGGGGTTAATGGAAGTAGTCTGGCAGAAACTCTGATTGCTGCTTCAAAGCAAGGGGTGAAAGTAAGGATTCTAATAAACCAGAACCTCCTTATACCAGATGATTGTGATGAAATAGCTGAAATATTTAAAGATACAGAGGTTGTGGTACGTCCATTCGATGCCCAGGGACCGCACGCCATGCATGCCAAAATTCTAATGGTGGATGGTAAGGAAGCATTTATCATAGGTTCTCCCTTCACCCAGGATTACTGGGACACCGTGAAACACTTCCTACACGATCTTCGCAGGGGTTCTAAGGACAAACAACCGGTACACGATGTTTCTATCCAGATTAACGGAGGAGCCGCCACTTATATTGAGGAATACTTCGTTGAACTGTGGAACTACCTATCCACTACGAAATACGCAGGAAAAGATAAACTGGTAGCCCATGCAGAGCCAGTTCCTGCGGGAAAACAGGCACTACAGGTGGTTAGATCAATCACCCCCCCAAACGATCCTCAAAAATGGGGAAAAAGGAGTGCTAGAGATGTACAGAAGGGCCATATCCAATGCTGAGGACTTTATCTATATGGAAAACCAGTATTTCACCAATCCTTACATTGTTAAAGCCATTAAAGCAGCTCTGGAAAATAATGAAGACCTTCAACTTATTTTAGTTATTAATGGAAATCCGGATGTTCCTACTTATCGCTTCTACCAGCACCATCGCCTTAAAAAAATTGGATTAGACTTGGATGGGCCATTGTTAGAACATCCTCGTATTGGTGTTTATAATTTGTGGGGTTTGGAAGAAAAAAAAGAACCTCATACTTTGCAGCCTTTTTACGTTCACAGTAAGGTTTCTATTGTGGATGATAAATGGGCAACCATTGGCACTTCTAATCTGGATGGTAGTAGTCTCAGTGGAGCAGAGGAGTTCACGCAGATCACCAATCCTGATCTCCATCTAAATATGGAAATTAACGCAGTGATTCTGGATATTGAAGAAGTAAAAACAGGGAATGTTAAGAACTTCCGGGAAGAACTCTGGAGTGAACATTTGGGTTTAAATAAAATGGAAAAAAACTCTGGTGGTTGGCTTGAGATCTGGAGAGAAATTGCACTTAAGAATGTGGAACTCCTTAAAAAGGATAAACCATTAATGCAAGGTCACATCCTCCCCTACACTCCTGCAAAAAAATCTGCGGATAAAATAAAATCCCTGGGCATAAACAACACCCATTTAATGCCAGTTGATTGAATCTCTAATGCTTTGAATCTCTAATGCTTAATACTTTTAAAGTGTTTCTAACTGTTTTTTTAGTACGTTGTATAATTTTTCAGCCCCTACTATATCTTCAGAACCCACATCCCACTGGGATGGATGTATGATGAATGGTTGGGTTTGTTCACCTCCCAAACCACCGTGACTACCCACTAATTCCTCAAAGGCTGCTACTTCGTTAGTTTCAGGATCATAAAAACTGTTAACCAGAATATCCGGAGCGTATTTAAAGCCATCAGTGCGCAAGAGATGTTTAGGTGCTCTTGGCCCAAAATGAGTTAATGGGTCCTTCCCTTCAATTGTTCCATCTTTAAGGTAATGAATTCCTTCTCCTCCAACTGCCATTGGTCCTTGTTCCTTTGAATTGACCATTACGAATCCCACTCCTTCGTGTTGAATCAGACCAGGAATCACATCAGGATATGTAGCTTTTATCTGTTCAAAGGTTAACCTTTCAACGTGTTCAGTTAAGTAGATCAGTCCCAGATTTCCGGATGCCAGTACAATAACTTGGGCATTTTCGGAAGATATCTTTTTGGCAGGCATTTCCCCAATTTCGTGACGTTTTAGGTAGTCTAGAACCTTACCCCTAATCACTGGAGCTTCATCAACCTTTTTTACTGCTGTATCGAATAGATATCTGCTTTCATCCACCACATGGTCGCTTCGATCCTTTATATAGATTTTACCATCTTCTATTGGGCTCTGGATAGCCTGGCCAAAGTGGTCTTCATTGGAGGAAAGTTCACTGTAGATGAGGGTTTCTGGTGGCATTAAATCCCGAACAAGATCCTCCAGGGTCTGACCATATCTTTGCAGGAAAGTGGCACCATTGGTTTGACCGTGGTCAGATTGAACCACCAGCTGATAAGGTCGAGGTGCGTATTTTCGGGCGTTATCCAAACGATGAAACTGCATATCCAGCTTTTTAAGAGCGTAAAACGCATCCCAATCCCGGGTTCCGGAGTGGTGAGCGATTTCGTCATATCCCAGGTAAGTTACGTAGGCAACATCAACTTTACCGTCTAGCATGTCACCAATAACCACAGCGGTGGTCACCTCACGTAGGAATACATTTGCTCCTGCTCTTACAAATGGATAAATAAAACCTCGCCTTATACGTGGCTTGATATTTTTTATCCAGTGGACCAGTTGTGATGCAAAGTCTAAAAAAACATCCCATAAGAACAATGCTACAATACGGGCGAAATTCGAGGGATTAGAATAAACATAATACCATGCCCGGGTATAGAATCTTCCCAGGTTTTTAAGCTGACTGTAAGTGAAAATAACATCAACAGCATCTCCAGAGAACAGGTTCGTTCTGCTGGCCCCGTGGCAGGCTAAAAGTCCGTTTCCATCAGAGATTCTTTTTTCAATAACTGGAGCATCAGATAATCCTGTTGAAACCATGATTTTGTTGTTTTTATCTTTCTCCACCCATCTAAAGGCGGGAATGTTGTGATTATTCCCGTGGAGGATCCCAGCCTGACTGGCCCCGGTTTGACTGGACAGGTCAGTTTCCCAGGGCATTACCTTATGTGAGTCATTTTGTAACCATTTTTTAAGGGTTGGCATGACCCCTTTTTCAATAGCTTCATTTAGAATGTTAAATGCAAGACCATCTATCTCCAGGAAGATAACTCCTGGTTTTTCGTTATATTTGATTTTCCCCTTTTTTATCTTCCGGATAACATTCCGGTAATAAGTGGCATCATCATCAATGGTTAAAATAGCTGATAAGATTGCAGTCATTGCGGCCATGGCAATGGGCGTTAATATCAGTGCAGGTCCTTCAATGGTGAATCCCGTCATTAAATCACTGGCCAGCCATATTAATAATGCATTTAACAATAATGAACCTATCCCCACCGTGAATACCATAAAGGGCAATAATATTCGAGTCAATACTGGCCAAAACATGGCATTTAGGATTCCTACTACTCCTGCAGCTATAAATGCTGTGAACCAATCATCAAAATGTAAGCCCAGTGATAAATAATCAATTATCATAAATCCCAGAAATCCACCGATCCACATAACCAGGGTTCTGCCTAACCAGTAGAACCGAGAATGGTCTTGAATCTGATCATACCACTCTAGCGATTGTTTTTCCCCATCTTCCATCTGGATTATCCTCCTGAAGGGCTTCTCCCCATTATCATTAGATTATAAATTTTTTTGGGTTGTCAAATTAATTTATTGAAATTATAAATGAATTTTTCTCCATTACAATATCTTTTCTGGAGATTTTAATGTAAATACTGTGATTTCCGGGTCGCAGTTGATCCTGAACCAGAATACATTGGTTCCCAGGCCCCGACTGGTGTACTGAATCATGTCCCCTACCATATATTTACCAGCCGGGTATTTCAGGAAATGAGGACCTCTGATGAATGTACCCAACCCTGGTATCAAAAATTGTCCACCGTGTGAGTGGCCAGATATCTGCAGGCTGAAACGTCCTGTGGTGGAGCTTATATCTGCAAAATCAGGTTCATGGGCCAGGAGTATGGCTGGCCCCTCTTCTGGGAGTTTTTCCAACACCAGATCCAGACGGTGCTTTCCCAACATCACACTATCCACTCCGGCGATGTGCAGAGGGGCTTCATCATGATAAATAGTGTAAAAATCATTACTGACATCGATTATGTTACACCGATGCAATATTTCCCTTATTCTTTCAGCGCTTAGCCAGTGATCATGGTTACCTAAAACTGCAAATGATAACTCTTTAGGTTTTAACTTTTTTAATGAGTTTTCAAGGTCTTCCGCAACATCATCCAGGATGTAGGAAACAAAATCTCCAGTTATGGTCACAGAATCTGGTTTTTCTTTATTTGCCATTTTCACCACACCTTCAAGATGTTCTGGTGTGATCCACTGCCCAAGATGTATATCTGAGAGATTTAACAGGCGATAATTATGAAAATCAGGATCAAGGCCGGGTATTATAACTTCAACATATTCCAGCTGAAAATCTTCATGGTTAAATTCAGGGTTTCCTATTTTATGACGCCAGCGAGTCATTCCCCTCTGCAGCTTCTGCCTATATTTCAGGGCATTGGGATCCTTTTCTTTCATAAATATAACCTTATTAATATGCTATTTTTCTTTTGAAGGACGGACGAATAGGGATGTTAAAAGTCTACTTCCAAAGATTATATACTTCCAAGGATTCTATGCTTCTTCCAGGGATTATATTAATAAAAGGATTTTAGTAGTACTCCATTATAAAATTTGTTAAAATCCTTTAATGACGATTTATTAACTTTTTTAAGACATAATCATTCTAAAAAATAATAAAGGAAAAGATAGATTTTAAAGATAATAAATCTTTTACATTACATATTCTCGATTTCATCTGCTACTTTCCAGTGTCCACCTTTCTTCTCTGCTCTTCTAATGAGCAATACTCCCAGTAAAGCTCCAACAATTCCACCTGCAGTGTCGGTAAACAAGTCATTCATAGTGTCATCATGAGCATCCTGGGTTGGTGAACCCTGCATTTGAGTGTTTCCAGTGATTTGACCTATTGGGCCCTGTGATAAATATTTATCATAGGTATATTCCCCCATTTCCAGTATTCCACCTAAACCTATGGTTACTATAACAATGAGAATTGCCATCTCTGCTAAGGAAGCTTTCAATCTACCATAATAGTACATGGTGTAAACCAGCATCATGCCGATAAGTGCAATGTATAATGGTAGCATGAAGTGCATGAAATTATCATAGTGGGGAAGTTTAACGTACAAACCCAGTGCATCTCCCCCTACCAGTTCAAACAATACCATGGCCAGGAGTAGGAGCTCTATTTCAACAGGTAGGGCACGTATTCTGTTTCCAGTGAAAATTGCAGGGGTGTTGATTACTGCCAGCGCCACTAGTATCAGAATTCCAAAAATTCTCTCTGCACCATTGGCACCACCAAAAATGGTGATGTAAATACCACCAACTAAAAGGAATATACGCATTATTCTCAGCAAATTTCTCTGCAAAGGACTTGTGTCTTCTGGATTTGGGTTTAAAAAGCTCATTTCTCAAATCTCCCCTATGTTAGTATAAATAACTTAAATTTGAATTGAAATTTTTTAAGAATTTGAATTATACTTAGATCGTATCCTTTATTCTTAAGTGAGGTTTAATTGCCATGTTAACTCTTTCTATTTTAGTTTAATTTTTAGTATTTTAAATAATCCCGAACAATCGTGTGTAACAACCGGAACTTATCCATTTATATGAATTCATTCCATGGAATATAGGGGTAATAGTTGTAATCTGATTGTTGGACAATGTTTTAATAGTGATTATGATAAAAATCAATTTAAGATTATTATAAGAATTTTAAAATGATACTGGGATTTGAATGATTAATTTAAAATTGATACTAGGAGTTTAAGATAAAAATTTTAGAACATAAAAATTTTAGATTAATAGACTAATAAATTCCGGTTAGACCAATTGTTAAAAAATTACTAACCCTGGCAGGTGTGTATGTGGAAAAGAAGGGATTTGTAGGAAAGTTAAAAATATTATCCAAGCCCACTGGTAAACCCATGTGGAGCCAAGCGGTTAAATCCATAATTTTAATGATTTTAGCAGCATTAGTAGCCAAGTCTTTGGGTTTTGATGAGGGAATTAAAGCAGTCATGTTTATTACCCTGATAGCCACCATAATCATAGACTTGCCACTGCCCCTTCGTAAAATCATCCCCATGGCTTTCGTTGGGTTTATAATGACTTTTTTAGCTTTCATAAGTTCTTCTCTGGCTCTCTCGAGTTTGCCCGTCTTTTTATTTTTTACTGTTATCTGGGCTTTTTTAAGCCTTTCCATGTACATTTTCAGTGAAAGCGTTGGTCTTTTTGGTTTTATAATATTCTGTGGTTACTTCCTGTCAGTGGCTCTGGTTAACCAGGATGCTTCCACACTTGACTGGGGACTTTACATAATTTTAGCCTATCTGGTTGCATCTATCCTTTTCATACCTAAAATTTGGGGGCAAAAGAAGGATATTTTAAACAGGATTGCTTCTTCTTTCGTCCCCGAAACCTCCCTCGAGCGTGTGTTATCCATTAGAGAGACATTATCTGGAATTCCTATTGAGGGAAGGGATTATGAACTTTTCAGAATTGGAAATTATCTCACCGGGTTTAGAGGTTACAGTAAACTGATGTTATCCCGTTTATCCGGTGAATCCCATGAATTATTCCACAGTTTCATGATTACTGCTGATAAAAGCAGTTTAGAGATTGCGAGGAACATTACCACTGTTCCACATCCCGTGGAGTTAGAATCCGTAGATCAGGGAATTAAAAATATGGAAAAATCTTTTAATTCCAGAGATCCAAATACCAAAACCTTGGTTGATGCATCCAAAAACATCCAAACTCTGCTTCAAAGGGCCAATGATCTCCTGGTGGGGAAGTATCCTTCCACTGGAAAATTAAGGATATTATCACCCCGAAACTCTCTTAAAGATGTTTTAGAAGCTAATTTTAATCTAAAAAACATGTACATACGTCATGCTCTGAGATTCTCCCTGGCCCTTACTCTTGGACTTCTGGTGGTATATTTAACCCATGGACGTGACGCACTCTGGGTTACCATGGGTATTTTAATCATAATCAAACCGGATGTTACCAGCACCCTGAATAACATTATTTTAAGGGTTTCATTTAACGTTGTGGCTATAATCCTGGCTATAATTCTAGGATTCTTATTCCCTCATTATGCACTAGTCTGGTTAGGTTTCCTGATGCTTTTCTTATTCAGGGCATTTTATCCCAGTTACATGGGACTTTCAGTTATGTTCCTTTCCATTTTCGTGGTGTTGATATGGCCCACCGGACCAGTATGGGAAAATGCAATTGCCCGCATAATCGACATATCCATTGGTGCTATTATTGCATTCATCTGCGCTTACCTTATTCTACCCAGCCGCATGACAGTAGATCTTCCTGGGCAGATTGCCAGAACCATCCAAGCCAATCGAGAATATGCAAAAGCAGTTATTCCAGACGAAGAGATGGATTACGATCATGAAAATACAGTCACCCATTTCAGGAAATACATGTTGGAGGAAAAAAACCTTGAATCCGCTATTAAAAAGGTTGATGATACTTTTAATGATGTGGGGGAGGATGTGTCATTGTATAAGGAACTTGGTGCAGCCAATCGAAAATTAGCAGCTGATATTTCTGCCCTGGCCACTCTAATTGAATCCAGTGCGAGTTTACCTAACATTTCTCGTTTTAAAGAACAGTTGATTGATGCTCTGAATGAACTGGCTCTTTCTGTGGATAAAAATGTGGTGCTTCCCCGGGCGAACATCAATAAATTTTATAATGATTCTGATTTTGAAATATCAAACCTGGAAAGTTACCTGGATTGGATCACCAATGATGTTAAATTCATGCAGGAAGGAGTGGAGCTGGGTCACCAAACCAGATCACTGGAAAAATATCGTAAAATGGCCTAAAATAGTGGCATTACCATTAATATAGCTTAAATAATGAAATAACCCCATAGTAAACTTAAAATAATGACTGATTTATATGACTTAAATAAAGACATTTGATGACTTCGCAGCAAAAAGATACAACTCCATTGGCCCCAAGATAAACATTTTACAGATATAATCTCGTATCTAAATTGAATAGTTGGATAAAATGAGATGTGTGAAATGATAATAGAAAAAAATATTTGATGGAACTAATCAAGTTAAATACATGGATACTAAGCTGCATCATAAGCTGGAACTGGTCATGGAGATAATTTTCCTAATCTTCATATTCCTGGACAGTTTTCTTCTTTTCACCAGTGTATTTCTACCCCTCAAACCCGGTACATACACCAACATCGCTTATTTTGATTTAATAACCAGTGCACTGCTTGTATTCGGATACTGGATCCAGCGCCGCAGAAATGAATCAAAAGCAGGATATTTCCAAAGAAACTGGAACGGTATTATAGCAGTTATACCATTCTATTTCATCGGAATTGTTATTCTGGGGTTGAGTGACGCTTCAATCATCCTGAAAATTTTAGCACTAATTAAAATAGTTACATTGATAATGGCTGCCGGTCAGGTGGGTAAAGCAGTAGATAGGTTTGTTTCAAAAAGCCGGCTGGTCTATGGATTTGCATTCTTTGTGGTTGTGCTTCTTGTTTGTTCAATAGGGTTCTTTTTACTTGAAAGTGGAGTCAACCCTGAAGTTACTACCTATGAGGACTCATTATGGTACGTTATTCAGACCATAACCACTGTTGGCTACGGTGATGTGGTTCCCATCACTCAGTGGGGACGTTTAATTGGAGTGATTGCAATGGTTAGTGCCATAGGTATTTCCAGCCTGTTAACTGCAGCCACCACTTCTTCTTTAATGGATAAACTACGTGATGACCGTGAAAAACTCGCCAAAACAAGTGTTAATTATGCAAAGAAACTCGATAAACGAGTGCAGGATTTAGAATCAAAGATGGCGAAAGAAGAAAATGTTAAAGGACTTGAAGCTGATTTAAGTGAGATTAAATCTGAAATAAATGAAATTAAAGACTTGCTGAATAAAATTAACAAATAATAATTGAAATAAAAATAAATAAATGGAAATATTTTAAATATTTCCTAAACCTTGATTACTGATTCTATTCTATGGTTTTTAGCTTTTTATAGTACGTTTATTCTAGTAGAGCAAATATACCATTTATTATCAGCCAGACACCAATTAAAACTCCCAGGTAAATTGGGTCAAAGGCGAATGTTCCCAGAATGATGTACAGTATACCCAGTATTATTCCAAGGATACCAGCCCATGTAGCGTTTTTAAATTCGTTACGGGATGCTAGGGATATTATTCCAGCTATTATCAGGAATATACCTGCCAGGTACAGTAAGAATCCTGCTAAGAATGCGAATAATGCCGGGCTGAAAATCAGACCGATTCCCACTATAAGGACGATTATACCCAGTATTACATTCATAATTCCCGCAGATTTACTGACCTCCATCTGAGATCCACCAACAATCAGAAGCCAGATAGCGATCATCAATACCACAAATCCAGTCAACACACTTGCAGCCACAAGGCCTGCTAGTGGGAACGCTAAAACTATCAAACCAAGAATTATTGCCAAAATACCTAATACGGCGTTTTTCATCAAACCCCTCCATTTATTTTTAGCTAAATCAATATTTAAGCAGGAATAATTTGTCCTTGAAAGTATAAAAATATTGTTATATAACAGTATTTATACATAACATTACCCCAAAGACCGCCCAAATCCCTAAAATTTCCATTTCCATGAAAAATCTCATGAGTTTTTAATAAAAATAAATATAAATTAATAATTGAGTTAAAAAAAAAAGAAATTTGGTTTTTTATTAATACAGTTTTCCATTCATTACTTTTTGGATGGTTCCACTTCTTCGGGGGTTTTGATGAAAATCTCCATTATTCCAGCTAATATTAAAAACGCTCCTATAATCACCGCCAGGAAAAATGGATTAGCTACATACACACCCAGTATAAAGTATAAAATTCCGAATATTATTCCCAGAATTCCTATTCCTCTCGCTTTGAGATCTTTTCCTGACACCAATGACATTAACCCAGTGATTATCAAGAAAAGCCCTACAATATAAAGTCCTAAAAATGTTAAAAATTCGAATGCAGGCACATCTCCCAGGAATACTATTCCAAATAGAATTGCAATAATTCCCAGCAAAAGATCAGCTATTCCTGCTGCAAGATTCTTCTCCCAAATATGAAAACTTTGTACTAAAAACCAGATCCCTAAAAAGATTATTCCAAGACCCATTAAAACACTGAAAGTGAGTACGCTCACCAGTGGGAAAGCAATAACTACGAGACCCAGAATTATGGCTAAAATACCAATTAATGTGTTTTTTCCTTCATTCATTGTACAACCTCCCAAATATACTGTAAAATAATCCCCATTGCCTTAATTTTTAAAATATTCGGGCTAGGGAATGATTAATAATTACTATGTTTTGTTTAAGATTTAAAGTTTACATTAGTAAGAGCCCATTAACGAGGATTATATCTAATCTTACGAACTATTCTTAGGAAAAAAACTTATAATATTAGTTATAGAACATGGAATTGTATGGGGCTTGTTTGGAACCTTTAGGAGGTTGATAGATATGGCTGCAGGCAAAAATGTTTTGTTAGGAATTTTAGCAATAATTTTAGGTTTAATAGTCATTGCGTTTCCATTGATAAGTGTTTTCACATTCAGTGTTCTGGCAGGAATGGGAGTGCTCATTTTGGGTATTTGGTTTCTGGTTCAGGCCTTTTCGGTCTGGGAAAGCAGTAAAGGAATTAGTATAGTCTATTTAATCCTGGGAATTATTGCCATCATAGCGGGAATAGGATTGGTAGGAAATATACTAGCATTGAGCTTCTTGGCTAGCTTTATATTATATTTAGCAGGATTTTTCCTGTTTATGTCCGGCGTGATTACACTGTTTGCTGGGGAAGGCGGATCTGCCAAGGGAGTAGGTGTTCTAGGAATCATAATAGGTATCATGTACTTAATTCTAGGATTTTATGCCTGGGATCCTTTCTATCTGGCACTGTTAATTGGTATCTGGCTAATAATCAGCGGAGTCTTTGAAATAATTAAACCTAAAAAAGAAGTTAGTACAGACCCTGTTGAATAAAAAAACCAAAAACAAGCCCCCACAAATTAATTAACCCAAAAATTAATCATTAAATTTCAAAACAATTCTATGGAATATTATTTCAATATTTTTACTCAAATATTATTAGTGATCTTACCAATCAATCGGGGGTTCTTCTCCGAACAATGAAATAATGGAACTTCAAAACAGATTAAAAAAAAAAATATTTGATTATCTTAACTAATTTGATATCCTAAACTTTGATCTTACACTTAATAAGAATAGAGCTGATGTTTATATGGGAATATATGCCTTGTCTTGGAAAAATTTACGCCGTAATCGGTTGCGAAATCTATCCACAGTTTTGAGAATTTCCCTGGGGGTTATAATACTACTTATCCTTGTAAGTTCAGGTTTAGGGATAAGTAGCTTCATTGAAAAGTCTGGAACATCAAATGGGAATATACTGGCGGGGCAAAAATCAAATCAAACATCTGGCACCGACAATCAGACAAACATAGTATCATCAGCAGTTAATTATTTAAACTCATTTTTAGGAAGTACTTTCACTGAAAACCAGCTTATAAATCGCCTGGAATCTTTTCTAGTTAATGTTGTTTACATTTTAGATGGAATAGCCAGTATTGCCCTTTTAATTGGTGTTCTGGGAATTATGAACACCATGGGATTCAACCTCTCCGGACGAAAACGAGAAATAGGCCTCCTTAAGTGCATGGGATTTACTAAAAGACAAATTTTTATTAGTTGCACTCTTGAAGCAGGTTTACTTGGCCTCATTGGATCGATTATAGGAGTCATCGTTGGAACTTTAGGTATCTGGATAATATCTACCTTTTTCCAGCCAGGTTTGTTTACAATACTACTCCCCTTCTGGTTATTTATAGGAACCATTACCGTGACTACCATGCTCAGCCTTGTTCTTGGCCTGTATCCTGCCTGGTTCACATCACAAATCAATGTAGAGGAGGCTCTTCTCTGTGAATACTGAAGATATTTTAACATTTAAAGATGTTAGTAAGGTTTACAAGAAGGGAGGGGTAGAACGAGTAGCCCTTAATAATTTATCATTTTCCCTTAACTCCCAAACCCATACCCTAATAAAAGGTCCTTCAGGAGCCGGGAAGACATCTCTAATATACCTTGCAGGTCTTATCAAAAAACCCAGTGCTGGAGAGATCCTTGTAAACGGAATTTCAACCCAAAATTTGAACGAAGAAGGATGTTCAAACCTGATTAAAAATGAAATTGGCTTTATTTTTCGTCGTTCAAATCTGCTACCCTATCTTTCTATTCTTGAAAATGTGATGCTTCCCATGGTATCAGCGGATAAAGAGAAAGCTAAAAGATTGTTGGAAAAAGTAGAACTGGATGATTGGAACCGATTCCCCCATGAGTTATCCATTGAAGCAGAACAAAGAGTTGCTCTGGCCCGTTCACTTGTTAACGATCCGACACTTCTACTTGCCGATGAACCAACTGGAGAACTTGATGAAGATGAAACAGATAATTTTATAGGACTATTTGATAAAATGGATGACCTTACCATCCTTATGACCAGTGATCAGAATTCACTTAACCAATTCTTTCAAGACTATGAACTTGAATACGGAGTACTCAAACTTTAACCATCCATTAATCCATCCCATGATAAAAATCAAAAAATCCCATGCACACTGCGGCTTGAGGATCATGAATTAGAAAAATAATTCCCCCAATTTCCAGACAGAATCAATTGATAATTCAGTAAAGTTTAACCACAAGCACTAGTTTACTAGAGCGAGCCAGATTAATACACAACCTAATATGAAAAGAGGAGTGATATGTTTTGTAAGATATGCACCAAAGTCTCAGTAAGAGCATTGGACCGAGTAAATTTACTGATTCCTAGAATTGAAGGTACCAAATAAGGAACTATATTAAAGAAATATTATAATTAAGGAATACTAAAATAAGGAAATAATTAATAAATTTAATAAAAAAAAAATTAAAGATACAATTATTTTTTATTGTCTTATTCATACACAACTGCAGTTCCTGTAGCTGTAACTATAATTGCACTTCCCTTTAATCCTCCAATAGAATTGTAATCAATCAAAACTTCAATCACAGTATTGGCACCCATTTCATTAGCATCATTCAGCATTCTGAGTATAGCTGCTTCTCTAGCCTCATCTAAATTCATATCATCTAACTGGGTTTTTTTAGAAAACTTGGAAATACCTTCCGAGTTTTCCTTTACCATTGCCTCTCCAGTTACAATACTAATGTGTTTGGTAATCTTACCTCCCTCCATGTGAGGTATAGATACAATAGGAACATCCAGATCATCCATAAAGCTCAAATATGGAGTTTTTAATGAATCATCTGTGTCTTCAAGGTTTTCACCACTCGTTTCACCTTTAGAAGGTTTTCTGCGGACCTTATTCATAGCCTTAGATAGTAAATTCCCCAGATATCCTAGGGCATAAGTTAAAACTCCTAAAAATACAACGAAAAGTATGTAATTGATGAGTATGGGGAATGCTGCTTGTATCATCAGCGCTAAGCCCCCTAACGTGAAGAAATTGAGCACGATTGGGTCGTGAGGGAAAATCCATGCATAAGCATTTATTATTATAAATATTAAAAGTGCGCTGATTGCTCCTGTGCTTTTACCGTACATACGTCGGGCTATGTATGTTTCCACAAAACCAGCTATGAGTGGAGATACAATGAACATAATGTTAAACCCAAAAATGACCAGATCCCACATTACACATATTACCGCTGACAAAAAGCCAGTGCCGGTTCCTATAAGTATGGCAGCAAATGCCCATCGTTTTTCTTTTAAAAAAGTCACAACCGATGTTAACAATCCTATCCCTTCCTAATTAACAGCTAAAGACCTAATGGATGTGAAATATGAATATACTTTTTACTTCATAGGTAGGAAATTTTATTCCTCGTAGGAAACCGCAGTTCCAAAAACAGTGACCATAATGGTATTCCCCATTGTCCCACCAAGGTTGTGATAGGCCAGACGTGTGCCAATAACCGCATTAGCCCCTTTATCTGCAGCTTTTTCCTTCATACTTTCTAAAGCAACTTCTCTGGCTTTTTTCAGTTCTTCTTCGTAGGCAGATGTTCTGCCTCCCACCACGTCCCTCACACCTGAAAACATGTCTTTGTAAACATTTGCCCCTAAAAGGGACTCACCATTGACTAAACCATAATATTCATTGATTTTTTTCCCCTCTATGGTTGGAGTGGTTAAAACGAGCATGGTAAACCTCCTTACTAAAGTTTATATTTTCTTTTATGATACTATCTTTTTATAGTAATTATATTTCCATTATAGTATTTGAGTTAAGTTATAATTTGGTAAGTTAAGTTATAAACTGGTAGTTTTAGTTCCCCTAAACCCGATCTGTACCATTAAATTTATTATAATCAAAGGACAAAAGTTAATACTGAAACGTATTTCTTCCCATTAGAAATTAAAAAACTGCAATTAGTTTGTTTAATTCAAAATAATTATGTTAAAATAAGGTTTGATAATTTGCAAGGAAACATCAATGAGGTTTTTTAAATGAAAAACACGATAGTTGGAATTATTGCAATAATAGTGGCAGTTGTAATGATAACTGCACCAGTAGTGGGGCTTGCCACTCTTGGCCTCATATCTGGACTTTTAATACTGGGAATGGGTATCTGGTTAACCCTTTTAGGGTTTGGTGAAAGAACATCCAATGATTTATGGTTATTCCCCTTCCTGGTGGGGATAGTGGGAATAGTTATGGGTGTAACCTTCCTGTTCAACACATCCTGGATAATAAGCCTCGGTCTCTGGGCATATATAATTACAGGGGTCCTGTTACTTATTACCGGAATCATTGCCTTACTTGTTGGTGAAAGGAAAACTTACAAAGTGTATGCGGGAATATTCGGACTGTTATTCGGATTCCTCTTCCTTATTGTAGGTTTCTACAACGTGAACCCTGATATTTTAGGAGTCTTAACAGGAGTTGGACTCTTAATATATGGAATCTTGAATATTAGGGAATAAATCCTACAAATTTACAAAAATCACAGAATACTCTGATTTGAATTGTAGTGAAAAAAAGAATTGGTTATTTACAAGAATCAGTATTTATAATATTTCATACCCGAACTTCTGCAATAGACAGTTTTTCGGACCTGAAATATTATTTAAACCCATTATTTATTTTTTTTAAATTATTTTTAAAAAATCCGTCTAAAATCCTAGCTGGCCCCTTAACATGAAAAACAACCAGACTATTATGAATAATCCGAATAAAATGTAAAGCAGTCTCTTGCTTTTTTGGACTTTCTTCTGGTTGGCCAGGGCTATCTGCTCACAGTTGGGTGAGCAAAACCTTTCACTCAGGGGCATGGGAGTCCCACAGATGGGACAGTGTTTGTGTTGTTCAATCATAAATATTACCTCTTTAGAATTTTTTAAAATATTTTTTTAGCTTTTAATTTTTTTTAGAATAGGTTTAATCTATTTATTACCTGCTCAAGAAGGGATTTATTCAATATTAGGTTTAATTAAAGTACCCATATTATTATTAAAAGCTTTTTTAAGGTTTTCAGCATTTTCTCCATTGAAAATGACAGTTTTTATCCTGGAACGAGCTATGATCTGTATGGCGGTTTTATCCAGGAATTCATAGGTACCGGCTTTCATCTCCTTATCAGCCAGCATCCCCATCATCTCCTTTGGAGTAATCTCTGGGAACATTTTTGCATCGGAGTACTTGTTGGGATCTTTATCATATAAACCATCAACAGACGTGGCATTTAAGAGTAAATCTGCTCCAACAAACTCTGCAAGGATACTGCCCACTGCATCGGTACTGTGTGCGGGTTCCGTGCCTCCCATTACCACGATCTTACCCGTGGTGGAAAATTCAAGTGCCTCAGCAAAGTTGTGAGGGACCCGTGGATAAGCATCATTACCCAGGGCAGTTATAAGTAGTCGTGCGTTGAGTCGAGTGACTTCAATTCCAATATCATCACAGAGGGCTTCCGATGCCCCCAGATCTCTGGCTATTCCAATGTAGTCCCTGGCGGTTTTACCACCACCTACCACCACCATGATCTGGTGTTCGGCTGCCATACTCTTCAATACTTTTGCATAATCCTGAAATTTTTTATAATCGTGGTCCCTGATTATTATGGATCCACCTACTGTGATCACTACGCGCATCTCATCACCAAAGATAATGTAAGTTTACATATAATATAAAGTTTAGATAGAATATCTAATTAGTATAAATTCTAATATTTTACAAGAAGATTATAGTAGGAAAATTTGTAGAATGAAATAACAGTAATTATTAGTATGGTAACCAGATAATAATCTTCTGGAGAATCCATAAAATAAACGTACTTATTATAATTTTTATCAGTTTAGGAGCGATATTAAATGTCAGAACCATCATCAACCGAACTTTATGAGGTTAAGCGCACCCTGAAGGAACTCTCTGATAAAAAAGGGAGAGGTACCGAGTTGGTGTCTGTTTATATACCTCCAAATAAGCAGATCAGCGATGTGGTAAAGCACATGCGAGAAGAACTCAGTCAAAGTGCTAATATCAAGAGTAAACAGACTAAAAAGAATGTTCAATCAGCCATTGAAGTTATAATGCAACGTATGCGGCTTTTCCCAAAACCGCCTGCGAGGGGCCTGGTGCTCTTTGTGGGCATGATACCCAAAGGTGGTCCTGGAACAGAAAAGATGGAAACTTATGTTTTCGAACCTCCAGAGCCTGTTCAGACCTACACTTATCATTGTGACTCCCAGTTCTTCCTGGAACCTCTGCAGGAAATCCTTGAAGATAAGGAAATCTATGGATTAGCAGTTATTGACCGAAAAGAAGCCACAATAGCTATAATGAAGGGTAAAAGAATAGACATAGTCAAAAACCTCACCAGTGGTGTTCCTGGAAAACACAAGGCCGGTGGACAGTCCCAGAGACGTTTCGATCGATTGATTGAACTGGCAGCCCATGAATTCCTTAAACGAATTGGAGAACATATGAACGATGCATTTTTAGACCTTGAAGGCCTCAAAGGAGTTATTATTGGAGGCCCAGGGCATACTAAAGAGGATTTTGTCAACGGCGATTATTTGCACCATGAAATCAAACAAAAAATCATCACCACTGTGGACACTTCATACACTGGGGAATTTGGTATCAGAGAAGTTATAGATAAATCCATGGATGTCCTCACTGAAATAGACATCATGCGTGAGAAGAAACTGGTTCAACGTTTCCTGACGGAACTGGTGGATGAAAATGGTCTGGCATCCTATGGTGAAGCAGAAGTAAGGCAAAACCTGATTAACGGGGCAGTGGAAGTTTTATTACTCTCAGAGGACATTAAATCCAAAAGATACACCTACCAGTGCCCCTCCTGCGGAAACCAGGAAGAAAAAACCGTTAAAAATGAGAGTGAAGTTAAAGAAAAGGCCTGTGCAAAATGTGGTGAAACAATGAAAGTCTCTTCATCCGAGGATGTTGTTAGTGACTTTGTTGCCCTGGCTGAAGAAGTTGGTTCAGAAGTTGAGATTATATCCACTGAAACCGAGGAAGGAATGCAACTACTTCGTGCATTCGGAGGTATTGGGGCTATACTAAGATACAGAGTATAAATGCTTAAATAGCCGTTATTTACTGCGTTATACTCATCTTTTTTTTTATTTTAAAAAATATTTTTTTAAAAACAATAAAAAGAAATTCAAAATAACTGGTTTATATCAACAACAAAACTGTATAAATGGGTTTTGCATAAATGGTTTTTATTATTAAATTAAATTATCGAATAAAAAAAATATCTGAGATAATCAGGTTATCCCAGTCTGCTTACACGTATAAGCGATTCTACAGGGACTTTCTCCAATTCTATAAGACCTTTCTTGTCGATTAAGACCACTGCTGCCAGTGGTTCTGCTCCCAGGCTTCGGAAGACTTTTATTGCTTCGGCAACGGTTCCCCCACTGGTTATGACATCATCCACTATTATCACTCTTTTTCCTTCGACAGACGCGAAATTACTGCTCACTGCTCCCCGAGCATCCTCTTCCTTGCGATGTTTAATGGGATGGAATACAGCCATATCTGCATCCAGAAACTCTGCCATCATGGTGGCGAATGGGATACCACTTACTGTAATTCCCACCACTACCTCCACATCACCGTGCTGTTGTGCCATATCAGCCATGGCTGCGGAAACATAGGACATTCTCCTCGAACTACCACCCAGACTCTTCCAGTTAATGGCAAAATCTATTGGTGCTTTTTCCTGAGCTTTTTCTTTAGTTTTATCAGTTCCCTGGAGTACCAGCCACCGAGCAGTGTCTTTTGAGACATTCAGCTCGTCAGCTATCTCCCCAGTGGTAAAACCTCTGCTTCTAAGTTCATGAGCCTTTTCAATGAGTTTTTGGTTCATTATACCCCTCCTGAATTATCCAGAGTAGTCTGCTACAAATTTTAACTGCGTTCATGCCAATTAAAATCTATCACAAATGTAACATGAATCTTACAATCAATGGGATTAATCAAATACCGAATGAAATGATGAATAAATGGATTAATCAATATCAATCTTAACTGGAATTTTCTCTTTGGCTGATTTCATTGCCGCTAAGACAGTTTTAAGGGCGTGTATTCCATCTTCCCCTGTTATTTTTGGCTTTTCATCCAGCATAATTGCATTTAAGAATGATTCCAGCTCTACCATAAGGGGTTCATGGTGTGGTACCCTGACATTCCTGGCGTTTTTACCAAAAATCTCCACAGTCTGGTCGATATAATCCAGGGAGATTATACCATCAGTACCAGTAACTTCCAGCTGCCGTTTTTTATATGGTGTGAGCCAGTTAACCTCTAACATACCGATGGCATTGTTATAAAATTCCATCATGATCTCGGCATGGTCCTCATATTCACATTTTTCCAGTCTACTACCCACGTGGGCGTATACCTTGGAAACAGGGCTGTCCAAAAGATAAGCCATAACATCCACCTCATGGATAGCCAGATCTATAGTCACACCCACATCCTTTATTCGTGGAGGGAAAGGTCCAACACGCTTGGCGGAAACAGAGACAACTTCACCAATCAACTTTTCTCTTAAAAGCTTTTTAGCCTCTAGAACTGCTGGGTTGAATCGTTCCACGTGGCCAGTGGCCAGTTTCACTCCCTGTTTTCTGGCGGCTTTGACCATGTCCTTGGCCTCTTTCAGGGTGAAGGCAATGGGTTTTTCCACCAGAACGTGTTTTCCCTGTTCAATGGCACTCATCACTACCTCGTAATGGTAGGTAGTGGGAACACAAACGCTTACTGCATCTATTTCAGGCATTTTAAGCACATTATCATAATCAACAAAGCCTACAGTGTTGTATTTCTTGGAAACTTCTGCCAGGGTGCCTTTCATGAGATCAGAGACAGCCAGGAGGTTGGCGTTTTTCAGTCGGGTGTATACCCTTACGTGGTTGTGGCCCATGGCCCCTACACCAACAACTCCCACATTTAACTTTTTCACTAGCAATCCTCCCCCATGCGTCTGGCAATTTCAAGACCGATATCTTCAGCCTGGTTTATTGGGCCTCTCATACTATGTTTAGAGATGAGTTCGCCCTCTTTGGTAAGTAAAATAGTTTGAAGTTCCAGTTCATCTCCCTGTGCCCGTGCACAAACTCCAAGAGGCCACTGACAACCTACACCGAGTACTTCTAAAACTTTCTTTTCAGCCATGATTTCTTGATAAGAATCTTTGTGATTTAAAGCTTTTAAAATGTCTTTTTTACGGCTATCATTCCTGGCAACAACTGCCAGTGCCCCCTGGCCTGCTGCGGGAGTTATGTAGTCTAATGGAAATCGTTGCTGGATGTGTTCAGAGAGACCTAATCTTCTGAGACCTGCCTCAGCCATTAAAGTAGCCTGATATTCTCCGCTGATGATTTTCTTTATCCGCGTGTCAATGTTACCTCTGATAGGCTGTATATCCACATTTTTTTGATGATACCTGCAGAATGCCTCTCTTCTAAGGCTGCTGGTCCCTAATGTTGCCCCTTCAGGAAGTTCATCCCATTTATAGGGCGATACCAGTACATCGTGAGGTGATTCCCGTGGTGGGACTGCTACAATTTCCAGTTCATCATTTAATTCACTGGGAAGGTCCTTTAAACTGTGCACCGCAAAATCAACCTCTTCTTCCAAGACTGCTCTATCAAGTTCCTTGGTGAATATTCCCTTCACATCCATATTATAAAGTTGAGAGTCTTTTATTTTATCCCCTGTGGTTTTTATTACGTTTATGTTTATTTCCTCATCTGTTATTTTTGATAAAGAGGTGATTATATTTTTGGTTTGAACCATGGCCAGACTGCTTCCTCTTGTACCTACCTGCAATGCATCATCTCCGAGTGTGGCGAATTTACTGAATTTAAGTCATAAAAGTTTGTCATTTAAAAGCTGCTGCCTAAGAGCAGACTTAGTATAAGAATCCTTAGTTGATTGATTTCCTATGATCTTTAATAAATGTTGTCATGAGAAAAATTAACCACCTATTCTGTTTATCATGGAACGATTTAAAGTTATCTTCTCTGGTGTTATCTCCTGCTTAATTCTGAAAAATTGGAGCGATATATTAACAATATATTTTTTGCACCAGCCTTTTCTGCCTCGTTAAGTGCCAGTTCTATGTTATTATGATGAGTATAATTTTTCCCTATCCTTTCCCTTACACTGCAACCCAGATCTCCGGTTAATATCAGGAAGATATCATCATCCAGGTCAGCTAAAAAGTTTGAAAGAGATTTTTCATCAATCTCCTCACAAGTTACGCCGTAACTTCCCCCCAGTATCAGGGCTGGTTTTTCATAACCTTTTATCATGTCAACTGCTTTTTTTACTGCCGTAACGTTTATTCCAGGATTGATCTCCTGAATAATCATTATTTTACCTCTTTTACTGAGGGATGTTCTCCCAGGTAGTCCGCTGAAGTTTTCCAAACCTTTAATCACAGATTTGGGGGGAGTTCCCATGGATAAAGATGCAGTTATTGCTGAAAGTGTGTTTTCAATGTGATGCTGGGCAGGGGCAAATGTGGAAACTTCAAAGGAAGTGTTTATTGACTTCCCATCTATGGTTACAAGATCGGTTACTTCCACCTGGAATACTGTCTTATGAAGCCCATAATTAATATTGTGCACTTTAACATTTACATTATCATTTTCTTCCTCACCCATGGAGAATGTATTCGTTTTCTGGTTTAATGGAGAGTGATGGGAATAAATTTCCTGGTAAGAATTATTATCACAGACTACTAGTTTGCTTTCAAACATCTGTAGCTTGGCTTTACTGGCACTGCTACTTCCCTTGGCTATGGTATAATCCTCAGCAATATTGGTGATAACTCCCACATCTGCTAGTCCTGTTCCTCCCAGGGAACTTTCAAATATGCAGATACCTACTCTGGGGATTTTATTACGAAAGTTATCCTTATCGAATTTTTTATTTTTATAGAATTCCTGTGCAAGTTTCCAGGCGGTTATGATACTGGCCGGAGTTATGCTAATGTCTTTCTGGAGAGTGATTTGGCATCCTACACCAGCAACTTCAACACCAAGACTACTTAATATCAGTGGGTTTTTATCACGGTATATCTCCTTGAGCATGGCTGCGGTGCTGGTTTTACCCTTCACCCCGGTGATTTCAATTACCGGTACTGTTATCAGGTCTTTCAAGAGAAATCCCACTGCCTGGTGGTGAGTCATGTGGGGAGGATGGGGCAGATTACAGTGCACCGGAGCTACAACCAGTAATTCGGAGTTATTATCTCTCAAGGTATCATCTCCAGAGATATCGTCTCCAGAGGAAAGATTTTCATTGAAATAACTTTCATAGAATGATTCATCAACCATTTCTATTCCCTGGACTTCCAGTGCAGATTTATCTTCTTCGGAGAGGGTGTGGTAGATGTCCCATGCAAAAACCTTACAGTCCTGTTTTTTAGAAAATAGAGAGGCCAGTGTGGTTCCACCGTGGGTCAGGTCTACTATGAGAATTTTCATTTAATTGATTCCGCCCTGGGTTAACTTTTCTCGTACTTTCCGGTAGAAATCTTTGGTGAGGCGCACGAAGTATGCGCAGTTATCTGATTTATGGAAGATGATCTCGTCCATGTAGTTTATTTCTTCCTCAAACTGACCATCAATGACTGCTATGGCCTTTTTACCTTCCCTGAGGAGTTTAACCTTTATGGTGCTTCCATCGGAAACAACGGTGGGTCTGGCCCCCAATTTAAATGGGCATATAGGAACTATTACAAATGCTTCAACCCTGGGATCAATAATTGGACCACCCGCAGACATGGAATAGGCCGTGGACCCGCTGGGTGTGGCAATTATAAGTCCGTCAGCACGCAATTCCTCCATTATCTCATCATCCACACTGATCTGGATGTGGAGCATTTTGGCGGGTTTACGGGTCATGAGCACCACCTCATTTAGGGCAGGGGGTAACTCATGATTGTGCCATACCAGAAGCTGGTTTCTTTTTTCCACAAAATAATTCCCGGCAAGAACGGCTTCAATAGCTGTGAAAGCGTTTTCAGGATCTATTTCTGTTAAAAATCCAACAGTTCCCATGTTAATTCCAATTAATGGAATTTTTTTGTGGCTAATGTAACTCTGGGTGCGGAGGATAGTTCCATCTCCCCCAATAGCAACCACCATGTCCACATCCATGTCCTTCAGTTCACATTGTTTGTCCTGATATTTCTCCAGTTCCATGGCCAGGGGAGTGTCCAGAACAATATCCACCTTTTTTTCGGTTAAAAAATCAGCAATTTCCTGAGAAAGTTCCACTGCGCCTTTTATGTCACTACGAGCCACCAATCCCATGATCATTAAATCCCCTCCAGTATATCCATTATCTTTTTATGAATAACTTCATTACAGGTAGCTATAAGGGAAGTTTTCTCCAGAACACTTAACCTCCCATTAAGGGATTTTCCATTGGAATCCGTCACAATCCCCCCACTTTCTTCCAGGATAAGCTTGGCTGCAGCAACATCAACCAACCGTAGATTATTTTTCACATCAACGAATGCATCGTAGGTTCCATCGGCAACATAGGAGAGTTCTATTGCCACCGCCCCCAGAATTCTCATTCTTCTGACACTTTTGCAGAGAATTTCGATTTTTCCCATGTCCATCCTGTAAACATAAGCTCCCAGAGATATATGGGCTAAATCCTGCTTAAGAGATGGTGTAAGATCATTCCCATTGACAAAAGCCCCCTGGCCCTTAACTGCACTGTAAATATCTTCTGTAGCATAGTTTTTCACCACACCCATCTGAATATCCTGAATAGTTAAAGAGCCTTTTTTTTCAGGGGAAATAGGTGCCACTGCCACGGATATCCCGTAGGCAGGTATGTTCTTCACTGCATTGCTGGTGCCGTCCAGGGGGTCCACCACCAGTATGGCATCAGATGGGCCTTCACCAATGGTTACTTCACCAATTTCTTCACTTATAAGAGTTAATGGTCTGTCAACACCTTCCAAAACTTCCATAACCTTGTTTTCTGCCACCATGTCAATAAGAGTGGTTGGAGTTCCATCAGCACCCATTTTAACTATCTCTCCACTCTTTTGGGATCCTATAAGAGGGGATATTGCCCTTTGAGATTCCTCAATTAAATCCTGGCATACCTCACCCCAAAATTCCTGATCTTCTCTATTCATAGTTACCCTCCTCCTATCAGAACTTATTCTAGGCCCCTGAACCCAATAAACACTTGAATTTACTTCAAAGTTAAGATTTTATTCAGTATCATTCATGATCACTATTTTAAAGGACTCGTAATTAGTATTCTATCTAAAGTAGCCACATGAGTCATTCCAGATATACCAAGGCAGCCAATGCAACTGCCTCTTCTTTAACTTTATGACTTTCATGTGCTATGATGATTTCCCTGATGGTAAGACCCCTCACCTGCATCATGTACTTTACCATGGTTTCCGCTTCTTCTTTGATCGCATCTGAGTCCTGGTTCACCCCGGAGTGTTCCACCACACACCCAAAATCATCGGATATTGCCACTGCCACTGCAGCGGTTATTAAATCCCCTGGCTGGTCTGAATGTGCGCAGGCCAGGACACAATTAACCATTTTACCTTCCTTAATGTAAGGAAGTTCAACTATCTCTGTGTCTTTAGGGAGTATGCTGGATACTGTTATTAGGTTCACGTCACCAATCCCCGCATCTAAAAGGGCATTATCAAAGGCATTTAGTCTGGTGGGTCCTTCTGATCTTCCTGATGTTATTGAAACTTTCATCATATCACTCGAAATTCACTTAAAAATTTAAATAGGGAAAAAAATATAGGCATTTCTATATCAGAGAGAGGTATCTATAAATATATTTATACCCTGCAAGCAGAGTTATTAGTAGCAGATGTTATATTAATCATAATAGATTCTATTTCTTAGGTTCTAAAAATTTATGGATCCCATACATCGAATCTGAAGTTTATACGGAGGTAAATAGCATGACTAAGGTAGTGGAAGTTAAAACGCTTAAAGTAGGTAAATATGTGGTATTAGATGGTGAAGCATCTAAAGTAGTGAGTATTCAGACTTCATCCCCAGGTAAGCACGGGGCAGCTAAGGCCAGGGTGGATGCTGTCGGAGTTTTCGACAACCAGAAAAGAGGTCTGGTAAAACCAGTGGATGCCAAGATAGAAGTCCCTATTATTGATAAAAGAACCGCCCAAGTACTGGCTTTAATGGGCAGTGACATCCAGCTTATGGATCTGGAGACCTACGAAACCTTCGAAGTTCCTATACCAGATGATCTGCGTGATAAACTGATTGAAGGGGCAGAAGTGGGTTACATAGTAGCCATGGGTAACAAGAAACTCATGAGAATTAAATAACCCCCATGAAGATTAAGATAATTTTAAAAATTTAATGAGGATTTGGATAAATGCATTTGTACACTGAAAATCCTCTTAAATTTGCTTTTTCCAAGACGGAGTTTGAGTACTCCTCTAAAACTGAAGATAAACCTGTTTTTGGTATTTTGGGCGTGCCCTTTGACAGCACTACCACCTACCAACCCGGGGCACGTTATGGGCCTCTTTTTGTAAGAGAGGCATCCTACAATTTTGAAAAATACAACTTATTTTTGGATAAAAGTCTTAATACACATGTCCAGGACATTGGAAACCTGGAATCTGTTCCTGGAAACTTTAATAATACCTGTTTAAACCTGGAATCTGTTATATCCTCCATTTTAGAGGAAGGAATTGTTCCTATAACTATCGGTGGAGAACACAGTATAAGTTATGGTGTTGTGAAGTCTTATGACACTACAGGGACCCATAATATGCGGGACGTTACAATTCTCCATTTTGATGCCCATATGGACCTCAGAGACGATTATATGGGGGAAAAATATTCCCATGCCACTGTTATGCGACGGATTCATGATCTTGAACCACGGCATATAATTCAAATGGGAATCCGGTCTGCTTCTAAAGCGGAAACACACTTTGCTCAGGATAATGGAATAGATTACTACACTCCTCCGGAGATAAAGGAGGATATCCCTGGGATGGAGAAGATCATCCGAAAGATAAAGGGTCCGGTCTATGTAACCGTGGATATGGATGTGCTTGACCCGGCTTATGCTCCCAGTGTTGGTACTCCCACACCCGGCGGGCTTAGCCCCCATGATCTGGAAAAACTGATCTTTTCTCTGGCAGGGAAAGAAGTTATTGGATTGGATGTGGTTGAGGTTTCATCAAACTCCATTGGAGATATCACCTCAATCAATGCAGCGAAAACAATTTTAGACTTCCTGTTCCTGCAATGAATCTATTTGAAATCATTTGCACTATTTTTATTGTTAGTTTAATTCTTTTTAAGGATGAAATCAATTTCAAGATTAAGGATGAAATGTCTTTCCAGGGAATATTCGTATAAATATTTATAGATATCCAGTCAAATCTAGAAATGTTTAGAATTTATCAGATTTGAATACACTCATAAAACGTATTCCAGGAATATAATCCACTAGTATGATTATAAAATTTATGAAAAATATACTAGTAAATCATGAAAATCCCTGTACTTGGATAAAATAGGAGGATTATTATGTATAACCGCGAAGTCAAGCTTACTGGACACATTATTGATTCACTTACTCTTCCCAGGGCCCTGGACCTTATTATGGACATGGGAGGGGACTTCCAGATACTGGAATTTGAGGTGGGTAAACGTAAAAAGGATACCAGTATCGCCAGGATTAAAGTTTCAGCAGACAGTGAATCCCTTCTGGGTGAAATTTTAGATGAACTGGCAGAAATAGGAGCCATGGTAGTGGAGATCAGGGAAGTTAATTTAGAAGCTGCCAGCAAGGATAAAACCCTACCTGCTGATTTTTATTCCACCACCAACCATCCCACTTTCATCCGCTTCCAGAATGAGTGGATACCTGTAGAAAACATTGAAATGGATTGTATGATTGTGGTTGACCCCCAAAATCAAAAGGCCATCATTAAACCTATTGGTCAGATAAAGAAGGGTGACCTGGTAGTGGTGGGTCGTGAGGGAATCAAGGTTATGGCCCCTCAACGTCCCAGGGGTAAGAAGGGAGTATTTGAGTTTATGGGGAGTGATGCGTCCTCGGAAAAACCACTCCAAACTCTAATTAAAAGCATTGCCCAGGAAGTACGGGAAGTTAAAAGTCGTGGGGGTAAAATTGCAGTGGTTGGTGGGCCTGCCATCATCCACACTGGTTCCGGTCCAGTGCTGGCCCGGATGATCAAAGAAGGATTAGTGGATGTTATCTTTGCCGGTAACGCCCTGGCCACCCACGACATTGAAAGCGCACTGTATGGAACATCCCTGGGGATGTGTGTGAAGACTGGTGAAGCCGTTGCAAGGGGACACCGCCATCACATCTACGCCATCAACCAGATCAACCAGGCAGGGTCCATAAAGGATGCGGTGGAGCAGGGTGTTCTTAAAAAGGGAGTTATGTATGAATGTGTGAAAAACGATGTTCCCTTCGTACTGGCTGGCTCTATACGGGATGACGGACCATTGCCTGATGTTATAACCGATGTTATTGAAGCTCAGGATGAGATGAGGAAGTATGTTCCTGGTGTGGATATGGTGATCATGATTGCTACCATGCTCCATTCCATAGCCGTGGGAAACATCTTACCATCCAAGGTTAAGAGTATTTGCGTGGACATTAACCCTGCAACAGTCACTAAATTAGGAGATCGGGGTAGTGCACAGGTATTAGGTATTGTTACCGATGTGGGGGCGTTTCTGCCCATGCTTTATCATGAAATTAATCATTTTGATAAAGAGGATTAGAAATACAACCACCTATTCCTTTATTTTGGAAAACTAAATATTATTCTTAGAAACTACTAATATCATTCTTAAATATTAATTTCATCCGGGAAAATTAAAGTTCACCACAGATACCGTTAGGCCCCCGAGGGATGTAAATGTTGAAAGGAAACCTATTAAACCTCTTTACAGAAGAAATCTACCCCGCAGAGGTGGAAATCCAGAATGGGAAGATTAAATGTGTACGGGAAGTTAAGGGTGAGTTTAAAAACTACATCCTCCCTGGATTTATCGATGCCCATATACACATTGAAAGCTCCATGCTCACTCCTTCCCGTTTTGCCGAGGTGGTGGTGCCACATGGAACCACTGCAGTGGTGGCTGATCCCCATGAAATTGCCAATGTCCTGGGACTTGCTGGTATCAACTACATGATGAGGGATGCCAGTACAGTTCCCCTCCACTTTTTCTTCACTGCCCCGTCATGCGTGCCTGCCACAGCCTTTGAAACTTCTGGAGCAGTGCTGGGACCTGCTGAAATAGATGAACTCCTCCAGATGGATAATGTGGTGGCACTGGCGGAGATGATGAATTTCCCAGGTGTTATTGGAGAAGACCAGGTTGTTCTGGAGAAGATTAAACTCGCCCGTGAACATTCTAAACCAGTTGATGGCCATGCACCTCTTTTATCCGGTGCAGATCTCTGCAAGTATATAGGTGCTGGTATATCCACTGATCATGAGTGCAGCAGGCTGGAGGAGGCACTGGAGAAAAAGAGGCTGGGGATGAAGATAATGATCCGGGAAGGATCATCAGCCATGAACCTGGAAGAACTGCAGAGTGTGGGGGGTGATTTCCTGGTATCTGATGACCGGCACCCACAAGACCTTCTGGAGGGACATTTAGACCATACCCTCCAAAAAGCAGTGCAACTTGGCATGGATCCTGTGGAAGCCATCAGGATGGTTACCTTGAATCCAGCATCCCATTACCATCTGGATACCGGTTCAATTAGCCCTGGTAAAAAAGCTGATCTGGTGCTGGTGGATAATCTGGAACATTTCAACGTTAAAAAAGTCCTGATAAATGGAGATATGGTTGCCCGGGAAGGCAAGGCCCTTTTCAAAGTTCAACCCACCCAGATCGAAAATACATTCAGATTACATGACAAAAAGCCATGGGATTTTGAAGTACAATCTAATCTAACTGTAAAGGTCACAGTGAGAGTTATTAAAGTGATTGAGGGACAGCTTCTCACTGAAGAATCTGAAGCAATCCTGGAATCTTCTGGTGGCGTTTTAAAAGTAGACCCTGAAAACGATATCCTGAAAATTGCAGTGGTGGAAAGATATGGGGCTAATCACATCTCCAATGCCTTTGTAAATGGTTTCAAGCTTGAAAAAGGGGCTATTGCATCCAGTGTTGCCCACGACTCCCACAACATCATCGTGGTTGGTACCAACAGTCAGGATATGGCAGCTGCCGTTAACACCCTTAAAAAGAATAGAGGAGGACTGGTTGCAGTTTGTGATGAAGAGGTTCATTCCCTTAAACTCCCAATAGCGGGTCTTATGAGTACCCTGAGTGCAGGAGAGGTATCTGACCAGCTGACTAAATTACATGATGTGGTTAAGGATATGGGTTGTAAACTGGCCTCACCATTCATGACCATGTCATTCATGGCCCTCCTGGTGATTCCCAAACTAAAAATCAGCGACCAGGGCTTATTCGATGTTGAAAATTTCCAGTTTGTGGATGTTTTAAAATGAGACGCTAGGTGTTTAAGAAATAAGAGTAATCTTAATTTATTTGATTTAAAAGTTATCTGATGTTTGTGAAAACTTGAGGATAGGAGAATAAAACTTAACTGATAAGTGAATAAAACTTGCTGATAGGTGAATAAATTCTGAAAATGGGTGTTTTTGAATGAATGTTATACCCCTGGCCTTTGAAAGTATGGGTGTGCGCTCCATGGCCACCTACATTGAAACTGACCAGAAGATACTAGTGGACCCTGGTACATCCATCGCCCCTAAAAGGTTCGGATTCCCTCCCTGGAAGGATGAATTCGATGCCCTGCATGAGACCCGGGCCAGAGTACAGGAATATGCTAAAAAAGCAGACATCCTGACCATCAGCCATTACCACCATGATCACTTTACTCCTTTTAGTCTGGGAAGATACCTGGATTCTTCTCCGGAATATGCTCAGCAAATGTACCGGAATAAAAAGCTGTTTATAAAACATCCCACGGAAAATATAAATAAAAACCAGCAGAAAAGGGCCAGAGATTTTTTAAAGAATTTGAAACGTTTAGGGACTAGGGATATTCATTATGCTGATGGTAATTCATTCAAAGTAGGGGATACTCTTTTTAAATTTTCAAACGCACTTCCCCATGGTGCAGAGGGCAGCCGTGTGGGTTTTGTCATAACCGCCACCATTGAATGGGAGGGGCAGAAATTAATGCACGCCTCTGATGTGCAGGGACCTATGGGGGATGGTGCCAGGGAACTCATACTAAATGAAAACCCAGATACTCTGATTTTAAGTGGTCCACCCATCTATCTAGAGGGTTTCATCCTGGAGAAGAGGGATGTGGTACGTGCACAGAAAAATTTGATTGAAATTGCCCGGAAAATTCCACGAGTAGTGGTTGATCACCATCTTTTAAGGGATCTTCGCTGTTTTGATTTTATAAAAACAGTTAAGGAAGAATCAAAGGGCGAAGTACTTGTAGCATCGGAGCTTCTTGGTAAAGAGCCTTATCTCTTAGAAGCAAGACGAAAAGAGTTTTATTTTTAGGTTTAGTGTATTAAATTAGATTATAATTAATTTAGAATTTTACTTTTCAAGGGATTCTATAATCTTCTTCATGGCTTTTTTATGGTCCTCTGAGCCTACCTTGTTCACCACCCTGGATGTTTCACTAATCTTCTCAAGGTATGCCTTCTTTTCATCTTCAGAAACAATATCTATCCGACTAAGATACACCAGGGATTCAATTATCCCATAAATGGCCCGGTTTAAAGGATGAACATCTTCCTGATTCTTAACCACTTCCAGGACCTTGGCATTTACCACATTTAGGGTGGAAGTTCCCAGATGATCCTGGCGTTGAACCAGCTTTTCGCGGGTGACTTCAACTGTGAAAAAGGCTTCTGCCCCTTTGATGCTTAAATCCTGGTCATGAGCCTGGAATTTTGTGCTGTCAAGATTTCCCAGGGTTGATTCAACAAATACCATTGGATCCCGCAGTATATTCACACAGAAACTCTTTTCACGTCGCACATTATCGAATGTTTTTGATCCCTCATGGAGATAAACAACCACTTCACGATCTTCTTTACAGATAACACCAATTGGTGCCGCATTGGGGGTTCCATCCGGGTTTCGGGTGGTAACTATGACCTCGTAGAGGAGACCACGTTCCATACCCACAGAATATAAGTCCAACATGATCTAACCTTTTAACCCATAATCCATAAATCCATAATCATTTAATCTTTTTTATAAACTTCTCCAGTTAAAATACCATTTATTATACAGTCAAAATCAATTTTCCCATCCCAACCTGCGTTTTCGAACATGTTCATGTAACACAGGCCAATGACCTTTCCACCGGGTTCCAGGATATCTTCAATCATCTTCTGCACATCAGCCACATCTACTTCGTATTGAGGCATGGAGAGTCCGCCCAGAAGGGCTACAACACTGCTGTGGGGATCTGCTTCTTCTGTAAATTGCATACCTAATGTTGTGCGTTCAATTTTCCGAGCTGAATCCAGATCAGTTTTGGCAACAAAAACTGATTCCTTATCCCGAATTACATAGGCAAAAAGTTCTGCAAATGGGCTGCAAACACCAGGAATTCCTGCAAAAGTAACTTTTTCTGCACCCTCTACTTCCCTCTTGAAAGCCATCAGGTTTCCGTTTAATCCTCTGAACTTTTCTGTTTCCATCATTACATCACCTATATCTATTTTAAAAAAAATATTCAGGTTATTAAAAAATTAATAAAAAGTTTAAACTAGGGGAATTCTAAAATTTAAGAACATTAAAAGTTGAATGTTCATTATACTCTCAGGATCCCTTCAAAAATATATATATGATATAGGCTATCACCAGTATAATTATAACCGGAAGTAACCATATGAATACATAGAAGAAAACCACTGCTAGCACCAGAGCCACCAGTATGAGTAGAATGTCTCGAAGTTCCATATTTTTCTATATTACCATTTTAACATAAAAATATTTGCATATGAGAATTACAAGCCCGAAAATGGCGAATTAATAAAAATATTTGGCAAATCTACACTTCTATTGTAAAGTGGAGAAGATAGAATTAATAAAAATAATGACAAATGAGAATAATAGGGAATAACTTAAGGAATTAAGATAAGAGGATAATTAAAATGATATTAGTGGTTAACAATCATGGACAGTACAATCACCGGATTCACCGGACTCTGCACTACCTGAAAATACCTTCAGAGCTGGTTCCCAACACTACCAGTCTGGAGGAAATTAAGGATAAAAAACCATTGGGATTGATTCTAGGAGGCGGACCCTCGGTGGAAAGATCGGGTAACAGTATAGAATACGTTAAAAAACTGGATTATCCTATTCTGGGCATCTGTCTTGGTCATCAGATCCTTGCACAGGCCTATGGTGGCGAAATCGGTTCTGCGGGTTCGGAAAGTTACGCTCAGATCCAGATTAACATCCAAGATGAAAATGACATCTTCAAAGGCCTGGGACCACAGTTAGATGTCTGGGCCTCCCACAAGGATGAAGTGACCGAACTCCCCTCTGAATTTAAAATTCTGGCCTCATCACCCATATGTGATATTGAAGCCATGAAACACAGGGATAAACCTTTATACGGGATACAATTCCACCCTGAAGTCTATCATACTCCAGAAGGGCCTAAAGTTTTTGAGAATTTTTATGAAGTTTGCAAAAAATATCATAAAAATGATTAAAAGATTCCAATTATTAAGATTCCATTGGAAAATAATTAACATATTTAAATTGATTGACAGAATTTTTTATGCTTTATTGAATCAAAAAAAATCATTATAGGTCGATAAACATGTTAGATCCGTCTTCTTTCATTAAAGAATCAATAGATGAAATTAAAAAAACCATAGGAAATAAAAAGGCAATAATTGCTTTATCCGGTGGTGTTGATAGTTCAGTGGCATCAGTTCTTGTTTCAAATGCCATTGGAGAAAATTTAACCGCAGTCTTTGTTGATCATGGTCTCTTGCGAGAAGGGGAAGCAGACTATGTTCAAAAAACCTTCCATGACCGGCTTAACTTGAAGTACATCAATGCCAGTGAAGAATTTCTGGGTAAACTGGAAGGAGTGGAAGACCCTGAAGAAAAACGAAAGATCATAGGCGAAGTCTTCATCCGAGTTTTTGAAAGGGAAGCCGAGAAAGTGGGTGCCGAATTCCTGGTGCAGGGCACCATTGCTCCCGACTGGATCGAAAGTCATGGCGATATTAAATCCCATCACAACGTTGCCCTCCCCCATGGGATGGTTCTGGAGCTTGTGGAACCCATAAGAGAACTTTATAAGGATGAAGTGAGGATCATTGGAGCTGAGATGGGATTGCCTGATGAGATGGTGAACCGGCAACCCTACCCGGGTCCTGGTCTGGCTGTGCGCATAGCAGGGAAGATAACCCCCCAGAAAATTGAAATATGCCGCAAAGCCAATGCCATAGTAGAAGAAGAAGTGCAAAAGGAAGGTCTTGATAAAACCCTGTGGCAGTACTTCGCAGTGCTCACCAACACCAAGGTTACCGGGGTTAAAGGAGATATACGGGACTATGGATACCTGGTAGTCCTGAGAATGGTTGAATCATTGGATGCCATGACTGCTGATGTTCCGGAACTCCCCTGGGAAATGGTGAAAACAATCTCCCGGAGAATAACTGCCGAAATCCCGGAAGTCACCCATGTGTCTCTTTCAGTGAGTGACAAACCCCCAAGTACCATTGAACTTGCTTAAAAACATTGCTGAAAGTTAATGAACTTAAAACAAATACTTTATTTTTTTTTAACCTTTTTCCATTATTAAATACTCGTATAAAGCATCCAAAAGTTATTGTAAACCCTATAACCATCCGTAAGGTTATATGTTAATAATTCATCCCTAACACGCGTCATATATTTACACTTCTTCACCACTTCCCTACATGAAGAGAGTAAACTGAAAGAGAGTAAACATATTATTAATTCATAATATTTGAAGAATTTTAAGAAAAACAATATTTCATTGGACATATTGTGAATTTTTTCTGGAAATTTTGAATGAATGTTTGGATAAGTTTATAAGTAAAAAGATCCAAAGAATTTGATCGGAAGAAGGATTCCGTATTCCTACAAAGGAGTGTTGACTGGTGATCTTATGGAAACCAAAAAAATTTTAGTATTAGGAGATTCAGATTCGGGTAAAAGGACTGCCCTGAAACATGTTTGCAATAATCTGGTAGAAACTGAAGCTGCAAGTTATGGGAAAACCATACTAAACAATAAAAAGCTTCAGATATTCAGCCCATCCAGTGCAGAGAGATTTAAGTTTATGAAAGACATATTATCCAAAAATATGGACGGGGCAATCATAGTTATCGATAACACTCAGGGTATCACCCTTAACTGTGAAGAAATGATTGATTTTGTGGAAGAAAAAGGCGTTCCTTATGTCATATTTGCCAATAAACAAGATTTAAGTGATATTCCCATTTATACTCAGTACCCTGATGTTCTGATAGTTCCTACCGAGGCAATTTCAAGTAAAGGGATTTCGGAAGGTGTGAACATATTATTGGAATTGATGGAACCAGAATATATCCGCAAGATCAAAGCAGTTATCTGCTGATATTCTACCATTTTTAATTTATTTTCCACGTTTGATTTATAAACGTTGTTTTGATGTTATATTAATATATCCACTAAAATAAAGGTCAAATAATCAATATAAAATTAATTGCCCTCATAAAAGAATAGAATACCCTTTAAAATTCTTTATTAATCATTTAAGGTGACTGCATTGGAAAATGAAACCCCAATTAATCCTAAAAAAATCGTTATTTTATGCAATTATAATTCTAGCAAGGATCATTCTGCAATCATAATGGACTATTTTAATGATATTACTATGCCTGAGGAGAAAATTGAATTATCTGTCTTTAATTATCGGAGGATATTCATAGATGGTGGGAAAAATTATTTATTCAATCCACCAGGCTATCCGGAATTCATGTCCATAAAACAAGTGTTATCTGAAGATGTGGACGGAGTTATTGTTTTTGTAGAGACCAGTGTTGGTATTTTTGAAACAGACCTGGAAATAATTAATTTGATTACCAGTGAAAACATACCCCATGTTTTATTTGCAAATAGAGATGATTTTGGCGAATTTGAAATGGATACCCATGTTGAAGGAGTCTTGATTATTCCCACCATTGCTCAGGATGGAATTGGAATAAACGATGGCCTGAAAATGTTATTAAAATTAATTGACAAATATGAAAAAGAGACAGCCCCTCCTGAAAACAGCGCAATAGAACCCAAAAAAGCCTACAAAACCACAGAACTCAATGAAACCTATGAAGAATATGATGATCCTGAACCTTCACCATCGTTTACCCCGGAATTTTACAAATTAAGATTTTTTTTCCACCCCATTGAACTGGACAATGTGAAAAATTCCCTGGCAAAATTCGGATTTTCCAATATAACTACAATAGATATCAAGTATCATGACCATAATAATGAAAAAATGGAAACATACCGTTGCAGTAGTTATGAGCTAGAATTACCACCAAAAATAGAAATGATGATGATCATCAGAACGGAAGAAATTGAGTATGTTATTCAGGCCCTTGAAGCAGTGAAAACCGAAGATGTTAGTGAAAAATTATTTATATCTCCAGTGGAAGACATTATACGAATTAGAACAACCGAAAGAGGGGAAAATGCTGTTGATTAATGTAAATATTTAATTGAAATTATATATTTTTAAATTAATATTAACTTTAGCATAGATTCACCTTCATTTGGCTGATTTCATAAATCTATTATATAAACTGTTTTTAATAGCTTTCTTTAAGTATATGGCGATAATTATAATATTAAAAGAATATAAATTTATTATAGATTTTTATTAACCCATCCTTAGAAAATGATCATCATGAATGATGAAAAAAAATCTAAAGAACAGTTAATTGATGAAATAACAAAATATAGGAATTTATATTCAGAATTAGAAGGCCATATGGCTGATTTTAATTTAATGAAATCTGAAAACAAACCTTTTCAGGATGCTTTAAAATTTTTATCACCCCTGGTAATGGAGCTATTGAGTCTGCCCACAGAATCCGATATATACGATTTTGTACTGGAAAAACTCCAGGAAGTGATCAAAGATGCTTATATTATTATTTTTACCTATGATGAAGAGTCTGGTACTCTTAAAGTTCGGGATATAGTGGGGATTACCCCCAAAATGGCTGATCTTGCTGAGAAGTTAACCGGAGTGAAAATAGATGATTTCAACTTCCCCCAGGATATCCTGGATCAAGGATCAAAAAATTTCTTATCAAGCGGGAAGTTGCAAAAGGTAGAGGAAGGTCTGTCCTACATCACCGCGGGAAAACTACCTTCAAAAACATATCGCATGATTGAAAAAGCATTCGGTGTTGATGAAACTTATGTGATGGGTTTTTCCTTCAAAGGGGAGATGTTCGGGAGTGTGAATATAATAACCAAAAAAAATGGTAACCCCCTGAACATCAATACTGTGGAAACCATCCTTAACATCGCCTCTGTTGTTTTGCAGAATAAAATAGCGGGAAAAGAACTAAAAAAACGCGAAAGACTTTTAAGTTTGGTTACAGACAACATGCTAAATGTGGTGGGGCAGATCGATGCGGAAGGAACTTTTCAGTATATCAGCCCTTCAATTAAAACTATTCTCGGTTATGATGTTGAAGAAATTCTGGGTGAAAATGTTTTCAAATTTATCAATTTAACCCATCCTGATGATCAATTTATGGTCGCTTCTGCTTTCAGGGAGGCTAATGCTTCTTACTTACCTGGAGAGGTGCAACATCGATTCAGAAGGGCTGACGGACGTTACATATGGGTTGAATCATTAGGAAACCCATTATTTAATAATGAAAATCAGTACAACGGAGTGGTATTCAGCATGACTGATATTGATTCCTTGAAAGTTGCTGAAAAAAATTTCAGGACATCTTTAGAAGAGAAAGAACTCCTACTGCGTGAACTTCACCATCGAGTTAAAAACAACATGCAGATCATATCCAGTCTTTTAAGCCTTCAAACCCAGCACATTAAGGATGAAAGGGATCTGAAAATTTTCGAAAGCAGCCAGAACCGTGTGAAAACCATGTCCCTGATCCATGAGGAGATTTACAGTTCACAGGATTTTTCACATATCAACCTGTCTGAATACATTCAAAATCTTACCAAAGAGCTTTTAACATCACATATTGAAGATCCAGGACGTGTGAAACTTACAGTCAACGTTGAAGATGTCAGGATGGAATTAGAAACTGCCATACCCCTGGGACTTCTTATTAATGAAATCGTTGCCAATTCAGTTAACCATGCATTTCCCAATGAACAGAAAGGGAAGATAATTGTGGAACTAGAAAGAGATAATAATGCCTTCATTCTGAAAATGAGTGATGATGGTATTGGAATCCCGGAAGACATTGATTTTAAAAAGGCAGAAACTTTAGGATTTCAACTGATAAACAGCTTGGTAAACCAGTTAGATGGTCAAATTGAAATGCATACAAATAATGGGACCAGGTACACAGTTAAATTCAAGGAATTGGATTATAAAAAAAGGTTTTGATTTTATTTATTCCAATATCATATATAATGCGTTTTAGGATTGTGTCAACAGATACTTAGTTATATTCTTAAATAGGAAATATAATCTGTTAAAGTTGGAGAGGATTATGAATAGTAAAAAGGTTTCTTATCAGCAAGAATACTGGGATGAGGTTGCAGAGGAAAAAGAATTCCCCACACCATTTCCACTGGCAGAATTTAAAAAACATATCCCTCCTGAAATGAATATTCTAGATGTGGGTTGTGGCTATGGTAGAACCTTAAACGAACTTCATAAAAACGGTTTTAAGAATTTAAAAGGGGTAGATTTCTCAGAGAGGATGATAAACAGGGGTTTGAGGTTGCATCCTCATCTTAACCTTATCAAGAATAATGGAGATGATCTTCCATTTTCAGATAATTCATTTGATGTAGTGATTCTCATTGGAGTTTTAACCAGTAACATCCAAAACGAGAAACAGGAAGAATTAATTTCAGAAATTTCAAGAGTTTTAAATGATAATGGAATACTTTACATTAGTGATTTTCTCTTAAATGATGATGAGAGAAATCTCAAGCGTTACAAAAAATTTGAAGATAAATATGAGATTTATGGAATTTTCGAACTTCCTGAAGGTGTAATTTTAAGACATCACACCCAAAAACATATTTTAAAGTTAACTGAAGATTATAAAAAGCTATACTTTGAAAATACTGTTTTTAATACCATGAATGATCACAAATCCAATGGTTTTTATTATATTGGTAAAAAAATAGTGAAATAATTATTTAAATTCATGAGTGTTTATAAATTCATGAGGAGAAAATAATGAAAAAGGAAACCCCTGAAAAGGATTTTGTCCCTATTTATTTTGCAAGTTTGAAGGAGATAAAGCTGGTTGAAAGAGTGGTGAAGACTGATGAAGAATGGAAAGCGCTTTTAACTCCGAAACAGTTTGATGTTGCCCGGAAAAAAGGGACAGAGCTGGCTTTTACTGGCAAATATCATGATTGCCATGAGGATGGGATTTACCAGTGCGTGTGCTGTGGCACTGATCTATTTGACTCCCAGACCAAATTTGATTCAGGAACTGGTTGGCCCAGTTTCTGGGCACCGGTGGCTGGTGAAAACATCACCACCAAAACTGACCGTAGTTTATTGATGGTGCGCACAGAGGTTCTTTGCGCCCGCTGCCATGCACACTTGGGTCATGTGTTTGATGATGGCCCGGCACCAACTGGCCTGCGTTACTGTATGAATTCAGCATCACTGAACCTTGTTAAACAAACCATCAAATGATACGTGGATTAGAAATTTAATTCCATTTATTTACGTTTCAGACAAGTGTAGTTGATTGCTTAACCAGATAGTCTGTGATAATTAGTTCTCATCTGCTGGCTAAAGTCTTTTAAAAAAGAGGAGATAATCTAAATACTATGATGGGTAAGAAAACTTACCTTAAAAAGCTGACTTCCAAGTTTCAGATACCCTCAGTTGAGGTTGGTAAAGAATTAGAGGGTAGTACACCACCTTCAGTATTCATTGGTAGCTGGAATTATCCCAAGGTATATGCAGGTCCCATGATCTCCCCTGTATCTGGAGATACTGCTATTATGGACACTCCAGAAGCATGGATTCCTGGTGATAAAAGCCAGGAGGATATTATTTCATACCGGATGAGTCTGGTTCGGGGTAAAAAGATGATTGGAATCACTGATCTGGATAACCGGATGGTGGAGAAGCTCCAGGAGATCTCCCTGGCCTCAGGATCTATTGATAGTGAAGCAGAGTTCTGGAAAAAACCCAGAGGAGTTTCATTCAGCGAATACCAGGCCCCACATGGCCCCAGTGCTATTCTGGAAAAGTTCGAAATTGATAATGTCCGCTGGGACCGGGAACTGGAGAAGGTGTACTATGACACTGATCTACGGGCCCGAGAAGCACTTATGGATCTGCACCGAAAGGACATACCCTTTTCTCATATGCAGAAGGCTTTTTCTGTGGGCACCATGGGTGTGGATAAACGCAGACGCCTGGTTCCCACCCGCTGGTCCATAACTGCCTGTGACAGTACTATTGGGGATCAGCTACTTAAGGAAGTGAAGCATTATGAACCAGTGGATGTTCATCGAGTGTATGAGTTCCAGAGCCTGCAGAACTATTATGCTGTGCTCTTACTCCCCACCCCATGGCAATATGAATGGATGGAAGCATTTTTAGAAGTTTTAGGAAAAGAGAAACTAATATTTTCAGATTATGAGAATTATAATGGCAAAAAAGAGTATTCCAGGGTTGGAGGTTGTTATTACACCTGTAAAATGGCCGTTTTAGAAGCATTAGCCCATGAAAAGCGCCAGGCTGGAGTTATTGTGCTTAGGGAGGCTTACTCTGGATACGTGCCTCTTGGTGTGTTTAACGTCCGGGAAAATGTTAGGAATGCAATGGCACAACCTTACCTGGAGTTTGAAGATATGAAAACTGCCCTGACCTATATTGACACCCGTTTGAAGCTTCCGGTAAACAGTTTCATCAAAAAAAGTGATCTCCTGCAGGATATCCTCCGCTCCAGACAGACCACCCTGGATTCTTACTTTAAATGATCCTGTAACTTTAAATGATCCTATATTAAATGCCCCATAAAAAGATTTATTAAAAGTGATTAAATGGAACTTTTCTTTAAAATGCCGTCAAAAGAAGCCAGGAAAGCCATGTGTGATGCTTCCCTCGAACTTGGAAACCGGTTCATGGGTAATGAGTATAAAAAAAATGCTGAAGATGCTATAAAAAAGGTTACAGGTCATGAACATGCCCGGGTGATGAGTAGTGGTAATGCGGCCATTATGGCTGCCATGAGCACCATGAAAGGGCCAGTTATAATTCCAGACCAGGGCGGTTGGAGTGGTTTTAGGAAGATTGCTGAGTTTTATGGGCTTGAATTGACATATTTATCCACCAAGATGGGTGTTATTCATCTGGAGACACTGGAAGAACAAGTGAAACTAAAAAGTCCTGAGTCTCTTTTCATTACCAGTTTTGCAGGTTACATGGCTGAGCAACCAGTTAAGGGGATTTATGATATCTGTGAGGATAATGGGGTGATTCTGGTGGAGGATGCTTCCGGATCAGTGGGTGATCCCTTGAAGAACCTTGCCTGTGGTGACCATTCCCACATCATGGTGGCCTCCACTGGATCCCCTAAGATGGTTAATGTGGGTAACGGGGGGTTTATCTCCACTAATGAACCTGGAATTTTTAATAATGCAGGGTTCATCCTGAAAACACTCCAAAGTAGCCCGGTTACTTGTGCTGGCCTGGTAGAAGAAATTAAAAAAACTCCTGGAAATCTGGTTAAAACTATTGCTGCTTGTGAATTTCTGAAAAAAGAAATTGAATATGTTTTGCACCCTGAAAAGCGAGGAATAAACGTAGCTATTCCACACGATGAACCAAAATCCATAGCCCGTTTACTTAGAAATAACCTTAAAGTGAGGGGTGGAGGTATGATAACTGTTTGCCCTCGTTATGATAGAATTAATCAACCTGCGATTTGTTTAGAAATGAAAAATTTGGATATTGAATGCTTGAAAAAAGAAAATCTCAGGAAAATAGTGGAAATTATGAAGAATACTATTTAAACGTTTTTAAAACCTGAATTTTTGTGTAAACTTTTTTAGTTAAAATTTTGTTCAGATTTACAATATACTTTTATTGGTTTTACAGACCCAAATTCCCATCATAACTCAGATTTCAAGACTTAAAAGAGCGGTTCTTTCTATCATAACCCGTTCAATGTTTCCTGCACTCGTTATTTCTTGAGGAGAGATTTCATACAATTCTTGCAGTGCATCTACATCTGCCTGGAGTACTTCGTCGTGTCTTCTACCCAGAACTTTCTCCACCTGGTTCTGGATATTTTCTTCACAATCTACCGCCACCATGCAGATATCCATTTTACCTTTTCCTATGCCTAAAATTTTAAGGGCTCTGGATATCTGCCTCTGGGATGAAGCTCGAACACATATTTCCAATCCCATGTCTTTTGCAGTGTTATTATTCCGTTCGAATGCTTTAATTGCCTGGAATGTTGCCTGTAAGATGTGTTTCTCACCAGCTATTCCCCGGGCCTGTAGTAGTTGGATTATACACTTCCCACTGTTACACTCTGAACTTATATCCCGTATATAGCCCATTAACTCGTTTGTATCGTTAATTTCCCCTTTAAAACCAACTATTTGTATTTCATGGTTCATGAAAGTGTACTGTCCCATTACTTACATCACCCCCTGAATGTCTCTAGGGATATAATTTCTTTAAATTCTCATCCATCGTGATATGATTCTTTAATTAATCTTTTTAATATTTTTAATGAATTTTCACTAAAAAATAATAGAATTTCTAATAACTAATTTGATATTTATAAGAGTTTTTCAGACTTTTTAAGCTTTTTATCAGTTAAAACTTTGTTTATACCGGCCAGAAATGCTTCTACACTGGCGTTTATAATATCGGGTTGGGTGCTCCTGGCGCTTACCACTTTGCCGTCGTGTTTGAGTTTTACCACCACGTCAATAAGTGCATCGGTTCCTCCAGTTATGGCATCCACGTGATATTCTTCAAATTCTATGTCAGCAACATCTTTTATGGTCTTTTTAATAGCCACTATGGCTGCGTCAACCGGTCCCACGCCTACCCCTGCCTCTAATTTTTCAACATCACCAATTTTCAGTTTCACCGATGCAGTGGGTATTACCTTGTTTCCGGATACAATGGTTAGTTCCTGGAGTTCCACTGGTTTTTCCGTCATTACCCCCATAACATCCTCAGCTATGGCCTGTAAATCCACATCAGTGACGCATTTTCCCATATCCCCCAGTGCTTTTATTCTGTTAAATATCTGGGAGAACCTCTCCTGATCAACTATGAAACCCATCTCATTGATTCTTTCTTTGATGATATGAGAACCCACATGTTTACCCATAACGAAACGACGTTTGTGCCCCACGAGTTCCGGTGTTATGGGCTCGTATGTTTCAGCTTTCTTCATAACTCCATCAGCATGGATTCCAGACTCATGAGCAAATGCATTCTCACCGACAATGGCCTTATTGGGCTGTAAGTACATCCCTGTTATCCTGGCCACCATTTTAGAGACTTCATATAACATGGAAAGTTTCACATTGGTCTTGACATCATATAATGAGTATAAGGAAACTACTAACTCTTCCAGGGATGCGTTGCCTGCTCTTTCCCCGATTCCATTGATTGTTACATGGGCCTGGGTTGCACCTGCTCTTAATCCACTGAGGGAGTTTGCAACAGCCAGGCCAAAGTCGTTATGGCAGTGTACACTTAATGGAACTTTTAAATCTGCCAGTTGCCCGTAAAATTCATAGGAACGTTCTGGGGTTAACATTCCCACTGTATCACAGGCACATATACGTTTTGCCCCGGCATCTATGCCTGCCTGGAATATCTCTTTCAAGTATCCCATATCACTACGGGTGGAGTCTTCTGCTGATAATTCCACCAGTAAACCATGGTCAACTGCGTACTGGGTTGATTCTATAGCCATGGTCTTCACTTCTTCGCGGGACTTGCGTAATTTGTATTCAAGGTGCAGGTCTGATGTGGGAACCACCAGGTGGATGCTATCCACATCACATTCCAGGGCAGCATCAATGTCTACCTGAACTGCCCGGGTGAAGCTGCATATCTCCGCAGAAAGACCTTCAGAAGTTACTTTTTTAATACCTTCCCTTTCCCCTTCAGATGTAATGGCTGAACCGGCCTCAATTACATCAACTCCTAACTCATCCAGTTTCCTGGCTATTAAACGCTTTTCATCCGGTGTTAAGGATATTCCGGGGGTTTGTTCACCGTCACGGAGGGTGGTATCAAATATTCTGGCTTTCATTAAAATCACCAATCATAGGATATGTAAAATCAATCAGAGTCCATAATGGGTTTTTTTTATAAGTATAAATATATTTTATTAAATATGTTTTAAGCGGATTTTATTATACCAGTATTAAACTCATTGTTATAATTAGTAACTGGAGTTATACGCGCTGGATTATTACATATTGGATATTTAATCAAATTAGAATTTATTATTTAAAGAAATCTTTTTAAATTGAAGAGACATTTATTGAAATTATTGGGATAACTTTTGTTAAATTTTCGCCAGGACTGATATGACCCGGGTTAAACTTTTATGCATTCTTATGTGGTGCTGTTCTATTATTTTAAATTTTGTACCAGCCAATACCTCATCCAAATCTAAGTAATGAGGGGTTGCCAGACACATAAGGCCATCACCTTTTAATAATCCCTGTAAAGATTGCATTGACTGTTGGTATAAATCCTCACTCTTCTCTCCACCGGTTGATGCAGAGATACCATAGGGAGGATCAGTTACTATTGAGTCAACCTTACTGGGAAGTTCCAGTTTTCGGGCATCCTCCCTGAAAACCTGATAATCGTGAACCCCACAGTGCTCTAGATTTTCTTTGGTTCCTTTAACCATTTTATAATCGATATCCGTCCCTATAACCCGGGTTCCGATAATTCCTGCTTCGATAAGGATTCCTCCGGTTCCACAGAAGGGGTCCAGCAGGGTTTGGCCCTTTTTTATACGGGTCAAGTTTACCATACATCGGGCCAATTTTGGACTCATTGATCCTGGATAAAAAAATGGTCTTTTATGGGGTTTGAGGTTAAAGAAGTGTTTTTTAGATATTTGACCTATACGTTGTCCAACAATAGCTTTACCGTCCCTTAAGAGAGTCCTGATTAAAATAGAAGGATCCTCCAGATTTACCCTAATATCTGGCTTCACTTTAGCCCGGATAATGCCACCCATCTCCCATTCCAGTTTGGAAGTGTTAAATTGGGATTTTTTATCCACCTTCTTAACTCTAACAGCATAATCAGATTTGACAATATCATTCCAGGGATATTTTTCCATTTCCATGATTAATTTATCTTCATCAGTTTCTAGGAGGATCTGGAATACCTCATGAGTGAATGAGAGCCTCTTTATTATCTCCAGCATATTATCTGGAGTTTCATTTGGGATGTCCAGAATGAGAAGTCCTTCACGCTCTTCTTTAATATGGTAGTTTATCCCCTCACATTCAAGAACAGCTTCAACCTCTGCCCGGGGGAGGGTGGTATGTTCCTTGGACAACATCAGGGCTATTTCCATAGGCCGGATATCCTCCAGGATAACATTTTAGGAAGAATAGAAAAAATAATACCTCTTTTGAACATTTCTTTAATCAGGGGTGATTGGGAGTCTATATCTCCATAGTGGGAAATTATGTCTTCTGCACCTTCCTGCTTTAGTTTTCCGAACATGTATTCCAGATCAGAGTCACTAAGGGATTTGAAGATTTTGTGTACCATTAACTGTACTTTTAGCTCTTTTTTGAATTGTTCCCTGTAATCTTTCGAGTAGTTCATAAGTAGTTCCATGTTTTCATTTTCCAGTGCCTTTGATGCTGCTCTTGAAGCTATTTCTGCACAGGCAAATCCCATTATAAGACCACCCCCGGTGGTGGGTTTAACCTGGGATGCTGCATCCCCCAAGAGAAGAACCCTATCTTTGACCAGCTGTTTTTGGGGGTCATGTTTAGGGATGACACCATAATACTTTTTTAAAATGGTTGCTCCTTTAAGTTCGGAGCGTTTAGTTATTAATTCCCTGAGAATCACGTTTAATTGCTGATAACTGGCATTTGCAAATAGTCCTACCCGGGCTGTGGTTTCAGATAAGGGGATAACCCACAGAAAACCAGGAGCTACTCTTGAGTCCACATAAAGGTGGACGCAATCTTTCTGGAACCGTTTTTCACCTACATCTATTAGGTACTGGGCTGCCTGGAAAGATTCTGCAGGAGGATTAAACGCACCGGATACAATTGATGAATAACCATCAGCTCCCACCACCACATCCGCTGATATTTTGGCGTTTGGATTGTTTTTAAGATTTATAACACCGCTAACAGAATCGACTTTCTCAACCCTGTGGTTTAAAAATATATCTACCCCCGAATCTGCGGCAAGCTCTGCTAAAAACTTATCGTAACCTACCCTGTCCAGAACGTATGCTTCTGGTTTTTCTTTACTGACTGAAAGTACAGTATTTTCTGGAGAGTGAAGAACTGCTCCGTGGACTGGGTTAATGATAAATTCGTCGGGTAAAATATTCACTTTTTTGATTTTCTTACCCAACAGTCCTGCACACTGGAGTGGAACACCAATTTCCTTTTTTTTCTCAAGGATGGCTACTTCAAAGCCTTTTTCAGCCATGTGTCTGGCAAAGGTTGAACCCACTGGCCCTCCACCCACCACTGCCACATCGTAGTTTCTCATGTTAATCTTAGATCAGGATTTATTTTGCAATTTAAATATAAAAATTAAAATTCGGAGTAATTTGAATTCATACACCTATAGGGCATATATTACACTCTAATATTCACAGGACTATCTTTTAAACTTTTGGTCATATTCTTCGATGATTGATTTTTTGGGTGTTTTGCTGCGCTGGGGTTTGAAACCTACCTCTTCTCCCACCATAACCCGGTCAATTATATCCTCCACTTCCCTTGGATTGGGAACGTCCTCTAAGCGGATGTTAGTATGTTCATGGCCGCCATAAATTTCTATGTCTCCTGCGGAAAATATCCGATCAACTATACCCTGGTAAACATCAATGTCCTGAATCTTGCTGTAATGTATGTATGATTTTTTCCTTCTGATCAGTCCTTTTTTTACTATCACCCTCTGGTTGGTGAGCTGATACTTCTTCCGCTTCCAGGATACCACATCCAAGATTATGGATAATATTAGGAGGGTGATAATCAGTATAAGAACATAGAATGTGGCTTGAATCAGGGGGATCTGCACCATCTGCACCACATATTCCTGCAGAGATATTGCTAATGCTATTATACTCCTGAAAAAGTAAAACATCAGTAATGTAATTATTAATTTAAGAATGGTCGATTTCAGGTTGGCTAAAAATCGGGGTCGGGTCTGGAATACTACCCTTTCCCCGGGATTTGAATTACTCTTTCGGTTAAACATTCTATTTCTACCACCATTCACTATGACAACTTTTCATCTTATTATAACTATTATAACTATGTTTTTAGTATAAACTTCACAATCTAAATAGTTTATCTGCATCCTTTAACTAATCTTTAGGTAATGATAAAAAAAAGGATCCTTATCCAGGAAACCAATATTTTACTCACAGCAAATATTGAACCACCTTATCTGGTTAGTTTCATTACCAAATGTAGAGAAGAATTGAAAAGTTATATTAGAATGAATAATGAATTTCAAACAAGCCTGGAACCCTTGAAAGTTGGTGAAGCGCCCCCAATTGTGAAGATGATGGCAGAATCTGCTGATATAGCTGGTGTGGGACCTATGGCTGCTGTCGCCGGGACTATATCCCAGCTTACCCTTAACTTTTTACTGAATCAGGATGCTCGATATGTAATCGTGGATAATGGGGGAGATGTCGCCCTTAAAACTAATGAAGATGTGATTATGGGTTTATATGCAGGTGAATCATCTTTATCTGGAAGGATAGGATTTAAGATCAAATCCCGCAAGACTCCCATGGGAATATGCACATCTTCCGGTACAGTGGGTCATTCCATCAGTTTTGGCCAGGCAGACTCAGTTACCGTGTTTGCTTCTTCTGCCAGTGTGGCTGATGCACTGGCCACCTCCATTGCCAACCATGCCACCGGAAATAGAGAAGTTGAGCAAGTAGAGAATTGCCTGGGGAAAGCCGAGGAATTCCAGGATCATCTGAGGGGTGTTCTGGTAGTGGTAGGAGAATCAGCAGGCACAGTGGGAAAAATCCCCGACTTGGTGGAAACCAATAAAAAAGTAGTTTTAGGGGATCTTTTTGATGTTTATTAATCTTTTTATTGATTAATATTGATTTAATAAATTCAATATCGGCCCAATAAGAATTTAAAGCCCGGATAAGGGCATTACTTTTATTTCTTCATCTTTTTCAATGATCTCCACATTCTTAGGTACTTCAAAATAACCATCTGCCTCAGCAAGAGCAGTTATTGCACCGGAATCTTTTAATATGGGATGGGCAACATCCTCATCTATTTTTACCAGCACAAAGTGGCTTCTTCCCCTGGCAGAATGATATCTTCGGGATAATTTGAGAGCAGATCCCTCTTTTTTCTCCATGAATTTTTTAACACCGGCAACCCCTCTTAAGAAAGGAGCTACGAATCCATGGAAAATCATCAAAGCAGATACAGGATATCCGGGAAGTCCAAATAAAATGATATCAACATCCCCCCCGGGTAAAGTACCAATTAAAGTGGGTTTACCTGGTTTTACTGAAATTCCGTGGACCAAAACTTCCCCTATATCATCCACCACTTGGCTCAAGACGTCCCCTGCACCAGCTGATGTTCCTCCTGAAGTGATTATAACATCAGCATGTTTATACTGATCTATTTTATTTTTTATGGAAGTATAATCATCTTTTGCTATTGTGGAAGCTAAAGGTATGCACCCACAGGATTTAACTGCGTTTGATATGGATTCAGAATTAATATCATATAATTTTCCGTGTTGAAGCTCTTCATCTGGTTTTATCAACTCATTACCAGTGGATATGACTGCTACGGTTGGCTTGGCAAAAACTGAGATTTTATCGAGGCCAATTGCACTTAAAGCCCCGATTTTATCAGCAGTTAAAAGAGTACCTTCCGATAAGAGGAATTTTCCCTTTTCAATGTCGGATCCCCTGATGGCCCTATTGGTTCCAGGAGTAACTGCCTCCAGTATCTCCACCTTGTTTTCTTTGATATCAGTGACTTCGACCATGACCACTGCATCGGAACCATCTGGCATGGGTGCACCGGTACCCACTTCACTGCAGGTTCCTTTTTCAACCTTTTTGGAAGGTACGTCTCCGGCTCGGATTTTCTCAATCAGATTTAATGTGATGGGATTATCCTCTGAAGCCCCGAAAGTATCCTGGGCGCTTACAGCATATCCATCCATAGATGCTCTGTCAAATGGGGGTAGATCAATGGCTGCATAAACATCTTCCGCCAGAACTCGCTGATAGGCATCACTCAAATTAACGTTTTCAATCTTCCGTTTTATGTTCAGTGAGTCTATGATTTTTTTCACATCATCTGGATCCATTAGATTTAAGAATTCTTTGCCCATGATACACCTCAAAAAGGGGTTTAAAAAACTGATTATTTGTGAAATCTATTATGTTTTTTTATTTTTCTTATATAACAAACAATTATTTCATTTATTAATTAGTTTTGGTTTTGAGTTGATATTCTATTAGTTGATATTTCATTCATTATCACTGCTGGAAAAATAATAAATGGGAAAAATCTTTAAAAATTTAAAAAAATAAGAGGAAGACCCCCTAACCTAGACATGTATTTAGGGTAGATCAAGTTTTTGATGAGTATTTATTCTAAAAATAGGATTTTAACTCTTTAAAGGTAGAATAAGTAAAAATATAATCGATTATGTAATATAAAAGGATTCTGTAATAAAAGGATTCTGTAATAAAAGGATTCTGTAATAAAAGGATTTTGTAATATAAAGGAAATTTAGAGTAATTAATAAATTTGTCTTCAAAAACCGTGCCTGTGGGCAAGTTTATCTGAAATTACTCTAACGGACTTATAATCACAAATTAGCGTTTAACTCCTCTTCCTCTTTTGCTTCCTAGTTTTGCATGTTTTGCTCTAGTTCTTTTTTTAGTTCCTTTCACTTTTGCCATTTTCTCAACTCTTTATTTTATTAACATGTATTGTATTGGAAGATTTTACTAAGAAAAACTTAATATAATTTAACTTAGTGTAAGCTGACTTAATAATCCAACCCATATTATTCATTTCTCAAACAGAATTGGCCAGCTAATTCCCTTTCAGCTAATATTCTTTTTTTAGTCTATAAACCTAGTGAAAAATTATTATTCTCCAATGATTTAGAATACAAGATCACTAATATTTTTTTATATTCTAGTATATAACTTATATATAAGTTGTCAATGTTTTTTAAAAAGATAACTTTAATTGAATTATTTACTTATTTAAATTAGTTTTGGTTTATGTTTTTTTTATTGGTGAATATTTATATATTATATTTTTATATTTCACATTCACTTTAAAAAAAGCATAAATGCGCTTTTTTATATACATCAAAACACTAATATAAAAAAGAAGGTTAATGTTAAATGATCAAATGGTAATGTCATTGGTAATAAGTTAGTTAGATATCCAATAAATGACTGGTACAGCTATCTTACAATATAACTGATGATCTGTTGATCTTTTATCTATGTCATCATTTTAATAAAAGGAGGAGAGTATTTGAGCAGAGGAAATAGTCGCGGTCCGCAAACACATGAAGTAAGAAGGGTCAGGTCCCCCAGAAGGGGAGAAATACCAGGAGTGGTGGAACAGATCATGGGGCATGGTAAACTTAAGGTACGATGTGCCGATGGTAAAATAAGGCTTTGCCGTATCCCTGGAAAGATGAAGAAAAGAATCTGGATTCGAGAAGGTGATGTTGTCCTAATCAAGCCCTGGGCCTTCCAGACTGATGAAAAAGCAGATGTTATCTGGAGATATACCAGAACTGAATCCAACTACTTAGAACGTCGCGGATTTCTCAAACTTTAAAACAAATGTTCATTACCCGGTAATGAGCGCATCCTCATTTTTCCATCAAAGACTTCCAATTTAAATAATATTTCGAATTACATTTTTTGGGATACACTGGTGAAATGGATTTCTGGCTTAATTTTTAAGTTAGGATCATATTTCACACATTTTTATTCCTTATTCACTTAGAGCTAATTTTAATGGGTAAATTGGATATTTCTACCCATTTCCAAGGAAAATACTGATGTGCATCATATGGAATCCCAAGAAACCAAATCAGATATTAGTCTACAGAAGATGCGGGAAGTAAAGCGTCTTAAAAGCGTGGAAGATAGGAGGGTGGGTAGTGAAGTCTTTGATAGAATTACCCTGAAAACTCTGTACAAGCTGGCTAATCAAGGCTATATTCACCTTTTAAATGGAGCTATAAGCACTGGGAAAGAGGCTAATGTCTTCAAAGGAGCGGATGAGGATGGTAAAATTGTTGCAGTTAAGATCTATCGGGTCACCACCTCTGATTTTAAGAAAATGCAATATTACATCCAGGGAGACCCACGTTTCAATGTTAGGAGCAATAACAAACGTCAGTTAATAAATAACTGGGTTTTAAAGGAATTCAAGAACCTTAACCGGGCATGTGAAGTAGGAGTGCGCGTACCCAAACCAATTGTAGCTAAAAATAATGTGCTGGTCATGGAATTCATTGGAGACGATGATGGAAGCCCAGCCCGTCTTATGAGGCAGTCAAAAATTTCTAACCCAAAATACGTCTCTGACAAAATAATAGATTATGTTAAAAAGCTTTATAATGATGCAGAACTGGTTCATGGAGACTTATCTGGTTTTAACATTCTCATGCAGGAGGATGAGCCAGTTATAATTGACTTGTCCCAAGGTTTAGTAGTTGATCATCCCATATCAGAGGAGCTTCTAAACCGTGATATAGAGAACTTAAGTAAAGATTTTAAAAAAATGGGTATTGAAATATCCCATGATGAGATTAAAAGAAAGATTATGGATTTATGAGGATAGAAAAGTATATCTTAAAGGATAACGTAATATCATTTAGAACTAGAGGTGAAATTTTGCCCAATACAGAATATCTGAAGATCCCCAAGGAAAGAGTGGGAGTACTTATCGGACCACACGGAAAAACCAAAGAGATCATTGAAAAAACCACCGAAACATGTATTGATGTAGACAGCGAAGCCGGAAGCATAGCCATATCCCCCCAAGAGGATGCTGAAGATCCTTTAGCAGTTTGGAAAGCTCGTTATATGGTTAAAGCCATAGGTAGAGGTTTTAACCCGGAGATAGCCCTTAAACTAACTGATGATGATGTGATGCTGGAGATCATCAACTTGCCAGATTATGTGGGAAAGTCTAAAAAGGCTGTTTTAAGACAGAAAGGACGTATTATTGGTAAAGATGGTAAAACCAGAGACATCATCACAGAAATGACAGGTACTTACGTGTCAATCTATGGTAAAACTGTGTCCATCATTGGAGAAATGGAACATCTACAAATTGCCAAGGAGGCTGTGGAGATGATTTTAGATGGTGCTAGGCACAAAACAGTTTACTCATTCCTGGAACGTAAAAAACAGGAAATGAAACTAAGAGAAATAAAGATGGGACCATCTTATATACTCAAAGATTAATTCACTTATTTAAAATCAAAAACTAATTAAATTGTGATTGATTGAATAATTTTAACTAATTGAAGAATAAATAAAAATCCATTAAATGGATGGAATATTAAAATAGTTAAAGGAGGCATAGTTTGGAGCGAGAAGCAGCTGAACTATTTGAGGAATTTAAAGAACTCACCGCATCTGAATTTTTCAGAAGAAACAAGCAGATGCTGGGTTTTTCCGGTAAAATCCGGTCCCTGACCATGGTATTCCACGAGCTGATCACCAACAGCCTGGATGCTGCAGAAGAGGCAGGAATACTCCCTGAAATAAAAATAGACCTCAAACGTTTAGATAAAGATCATTACATACTTAGACACACTGATAATGGACCTGGAATCCCCGAACCATTCATTACAAAGGTATTCAGTACCATGTTCGCCGGTTCCAAGTTCAGGAACATCCAGTCTCGTGGTCAGCAGGGATTGGGGTGCAGTGGTTGTGTTTTATTATCACAGATGACTACTGGAAAACCAGCCAAGGTTATATCTGGCTATCAAGAGGGTGACCGGCTTAAAGGAGTTGAGATGACCTTTAAGATGGATGTAAAAACTAACAAAGGGCTGGTCTTAGAAAGGAAAGATGTGGAAGTGCAATCCACAGGAGTTTCACTTGAACTTCACTTTAAAGATGTTTCTTATTCCTTATCAGAACAGGGAGCCTACGAGTACATCCGCCGGACCATGATCGCCAACCCCCATACCAAGATCACCTTCCGAGACCCCACTGGACATAAATACATCTTCAATCGGGCCGCAGACATCATCCCACCTTTACCTAAGGAAGTACTTCCCCATCCAAAAGGAGTTACTGCTGATGATCTGATATTCATGGCCAAACATACGGATAAACGCCGTTTCAGAAGTCTTTTAACCAGTAATTTGTCCAGGATGTCCACCAAACGGGTGAACGAGATCCAGGGGATCACTGGTATTGACCTTAACAAACGTCCCAAGGACATGAAATGGGAGGAAGCAGAACAGATCGTGGAAACTTTTGCCAAGATGGATTTCATGGCCCCCCCTACCTCTGGACTCATACCCATAGGTAAGGAGCAGATAGAAAAGGGAATTAGAGAGATTTTAAATCCTGAATTCGTGGCCACCACCACCCGAAAACCAAAAACATTCCGTGGAGGAGTTTCATTCATCATAGAAGCAGGTATTTCCTATGGTGGAGATTCAGGAAGAATGGTTGGTGAACAGAGAAAGGCAGAGATCATGCGTTTTGCTAACCGGGTTCCCCTTGCCTTTGACCAGGGAAGCTGTGCCATCACTGAAGCACTCAAAAGTGTGGACTGGAAACGTTACGGTATAAGGGACCTTGATAACGCACCCATAACTGTTTTTGTGAATATTGTATCCACCAACGTACCGTACCTATCCACAGGTAAGCAGAGTGTGGCTCCCGAGCCAGACATTCTCCATGAGGTCAGACAGGCCACCATGAAGATTGCCAGGAGCATGCAAAAGTACATACGTGCTAAAAAAGCCGCTAAAGAAGAAGAAATGCGTTCAAAGATCTTTGAAAGCCTGGTTCCAGTTATAATCCGTGAGGCAGCAGTGCTTGCCGAGAAAGATGTTCCGGAATATGATGTAGTGCTAGCTAAAGTTACACGCAGATCCAAATACGAAGGCGTGGTTCAAGATGAATAAGAAAGATATTGCCGTTAACAAACTCAAAAGCCTGGGCGATATAATACTGGAAGATGTTCACCAGAACAATGTCCCAGCAATTAAAGTTCCATCACGAGGAACATCCAACATAGTCTACGATACTGAAAAACGTTACTACGTACTGGGAGATCGCTACGGGAAACGATCCCTGGGTAACGTTAAACAGATCAGTAAAATAGCCCAGATGGTTTACGTTGCTAACTTCTGCAAGGACCTGGTCCGCCGTAACAAGACCGCCACTTTAAGGGAGATGTACTACGTTTCTGAAGGATGGGACGTAGATTTCGGAGACCAGCAGGAGTCCAACATCGTTGGAGAGGATCTGGAAGTTACTCTGGGAATGACCCGTGAAGATTTGGGCTTGATGCCTGAAGAAGACGGAGCATCAGTATACGGCAAAATCACTATGCAAGAAGATGATGTGGAGATCAACGCCCTGAGATCAGGTAAATCCGGTTACACTATATCCCCCACCATAGATGATGTGCAATTCGTTGACCATGATGTGCGAAGAGTTATTGCCGTGGAAACCATGGGGATGTTCCACAGGCTGGTCCAGGAAGAAGCTTACAAAAAATTTGACACATTAATAGTAGGTTTAAAAGGACAAGCCGCCCGTGCAACTCGCCGTTTCCTTAAAAGGGTTAATGAAGAACTTAACTTACCAGTTTACATCTGTAACGACGGAGACCCATGGGGATTTCACATCGCCATGGTTATCATCAGTGGAAGTGCCAAACTGGCCCACGTGAACCACCAGCTGGCAACACCTGATGCCAGGTTCCTGGGTGTTACCGCCTCAGACATCATCAACTACGACCTTCCCACTGACCCCCTTAAAGATATTGATGTTTTAAGGCTTAAAGAACTCTCCAAAGACCCCCGTTACAAGGATGAACACTGGCAAGTTGAGATCAAGAAGATGCTCAAGATCGGGAAAAAAGCAGAACAGCAGTCCTTCTCTAAGTATGGACTGGAGTACGTGGTTGACACTTACTTACCTGAAAAACTCGATTCAATGGAATAAACTACCAAAACTAAACAGCCTTTGATAAAAAAAGGCTGATATTAATTTTTTTTCCATTTTTTCAAATATTTATTCTGTTTTTTAGTATGTTGATTAATTTTAGAAAATGTTTCACAATAAAAAAAAATATTAACTAATTTAAAGAATAAACGAGTTCGATTGTGCTTATTTTTATCGAAAATTAAATCATAAAATTTATAATATTCTAAAAAAGATACATAATTGTTAATAAATATCATAACGGGGATTTTATTATGAAAAACGTAGGGATAAACGGATACGGGACTATTGGAAAAAGAGTAGCAGATGCAGTCGCCTGCCAGGACGACATGCAGATCGTGGGAGTAACAAAAAGAACCCCAAACTTCGAAGCCCAGATGGCAGTGGAGAAGGGATTCCCACTCTACATCAGTGCACCGGAGCGAGAAGACTTATTCATAGATGCAGGAATAAAAGTAACTGGCACCATTGATGATCTTTACGATAAAGTGGATGTTATGGTCGACTGCACACCCGGAGGAATTGGTGCTAAAAACAAAGAAGTCTATGCTGAAAAAGGGATTAAAGGAGTATTCCAGGGCGGGGAAAAACACGAACAAATCGGGAAGTCTTTCAACTCATTTGCCAACTATAAAGATAACTGGGGTGCAGACTACGTAAGGGTGGTCAGCTGCAACACCACAGGACTCTGCCGAACCTTAAAACCAATAGATGATCTTTGTGGTATTAAAAAGGTTAGGGCAGTCATGGTCCGCCGGGGAGCTGACCCTGGACAGATTAAATCTGGACCTATAAACGCCATTGTCCCCAACCCACCCACGGTACCCAGTCACCACGGCCCTGATGTGCAGACTGTGATGTACGACCTGGACATTACCACAATGGCCCTCTTAGTACCAACCACACTCATGCACCAGCACAACCTCATGGTGGAACTGGAAAACACACCCTCACTGGATGATGTCATCGACACCCTGGAAGCAACCCCCAGAGTGTTACTGGTGGAAGCTGGTAAAGGATTAGGTTCCACAGCGGAGATAATGGAATGTGCACGAGATTTAGGCAGACCTAGAAGCGATCTAAATGAAATAGCCGTCTGGAAAGAATCTCTGAACGTTAAAGATGGTGAACTGTTCTACATGCAGGCCATACACCAGGAATCTGATGTTGTTCCAGAAAACGTGGACTGTATCCGTGCCATGCTGGAAATGGAAGAGGATCCGGCTAAATCCATTGAGAAAACCAATAAAAATATGGGAATAAATTGATAGGAGGATTTAAATGCAAGAGGTAATGGAAAAAATTGTTGATTTCCTTTCAATTTTGGGAGGGTTGGAAACATTCTACCACATCTTAAAATGGATCAGTGAAAAACTACTAAAAGAAAGATTACCTCACCCCAATATTGGATTAACCTATTAAAGATGGGAAATATCCCATTTTTATTAAATAGGATTTATTGAGGAAATTTTATGGAAACTTCGGAAGCTGCTGATTTGATTCAAATTATCGCAGAATCAATCAAAAAAAATCCAAATCAGTTTAATTTTACAATTAATATTTCTGGTGCTCAAGCAATAGTCAAAAATGGGGGGACTGGCATAAATATACAAACAAGTGGTGGTGGGCCAGGATCACAAACCATTGGTTTAAAGTCAGAAGTTAAAGTTTCAGAACCAGAAATTGAACAAGTAAAAAATGAAATGAAAAAAGAATTTTTAGAAATTTCCAAATTAATTCAAAGTATTTCTAACGAATTAAGATCAAATAAACCTGATAAAAGTAAAATAAGAAAAATTTATGATTCTCTTCAGAATAAATGGGTTCCCAATTTAATAATTATGGTCATTGGCCATATATTAACGAACTCCATGGGTATATAACATTATAAACGCGTTTTTACTAATAATAAATCCATATATCTTCTTTTTATAAAATACTTAATTGATCCAATTATTATATTTTTGAAGTAGTTTTTAGATAACAATAGATTCAAAAGAGCAATAATAATGAAATACGACCTTCATATTCACAGCAAATACTCTGCGGATGGTCTTCTGGAGCCAAAAAGAATAGTTGAAATTGCGAGAACAAGAGGGCTTTCAGGGATTGCAGTTACGGATCATAACACAATCAAAGGAGCATTAAAAGCTAAAAAATATGAAACTGATGATTTGAAGGTTATATGCGGGTCAGAAATAAGTACAGAAAGAGGGGAAGTTATCGGCCTATTCATCTCCAGTGAAATTAAATCCACCACGTTCCAGGAAGTGGTTGAGGAAGTCAAAGAACAGGATGGGATAGTTGTTCTTCCCCATCCCTTTGATGATGTGAGGAGAACTGGTATTTATCCTGAAAAAGGAGATATCAAGTTAATAGATTGTGTGGAGACTTTCAACTCCCGTTGTTTACGTCAGAAATACAATGATAAAGCCGCTCAATTTGCCGGGGAAAATGGTCTAAGTGTGGCTGCGGGTAGCGATGCACATTTCGCACGGGAAGTTGGAAAAGCGGGTATTATCACCCAAGAGGATAATATTAGAGATGCTCTTATCAAGGGAGATCTAAATGTTTTTGGAGAAAAGACTTCCATAGTAAACCTGGTACTGACCAAAATGGTTAAAACATGGCGAACCTCTGGTTGGGGTAGATGAAATAGATAATTAAATTATAAATTAGAATAGGATCAAATAATTAATTCTTCATAAGAGTAAAAAAAATAAATTGTTGATTTACATTCATATCAATAAAAATCAGCATCAATAAAATACATTTATGGGAGTTTGAATGCAGGAAAAGCTTAAATCTTTAATTACTAAGGACAACTCCAGGGGTGATATGGTCATATCACTGTTATTAGTCCTTTTAGTACTCATTACTCGCCTACCATTCACCAGTAAATTCCTTTACGAATGGGACTCTGTAAACTTTGCCCTTGCACTGGATAAATATGACATACTTCTGCACCAACCACAACCACCAGGATACATTCTCTTCGTGGGACTGGGAAAAGTCTTAAATCAGATCATCCACGATGCCAACACCACCCTAATATTCATGAGCATACTGTTCAGTGTTCTAACTGTTATTTTATTATATTTTCTGGGTAAACAGTTATTCTCAAGAAACATTGCCATAACCGGGGCGATTCTACTCATATTCAGCCCCATATTTTGGTTTTACGGGGAAATCGCAACCATATACCCTAGTGAAGCATTTTTAGCTATTTTAATAGCCTACACATCGTACCAGGCATTTAAAGGTAGAAAGATATTCTTTTATCTGTCCTCACTTGCCCTGGGCCTGGCCGGTGGATTCCGTCAGGATCTCATCCCTTTCATGTTCCCATTATGGTTATTTTGCCTGTTTTACCCTGAACGGGACTACAAACAGATGATTAAAAGGATGATCACTACCTTTGGGGTTCTGGCTGCATCCATCCTACTCTGGCTTGTGCCAAGCATTATCCTGGCAGGAGGCCTGGAAAGTTACCTTAGCGCTGGAGCGCATTTTTCAGCCTCTTTCAAAACCAGTTCAGTGATATTCGGAGCCTTACCATCCAATCATCTGCTGATGGATGGAATGCTGGCTTCATGGCTGATGATAGGGCTGGGTTTTATAGGTGGAATCCTGATATTGCTGTTTGTCTTTACCAGAAGGAAAACAATTTTAAACAGCAAAATACTTAAAAATCCGAAATTCATTTTCATGAGCCTGTGGATACTGCCTTCATTCCTTTTTCTAGTTTTCATACCATTATCCAAACCAGGTTACACTCTAACATTCCTTCCAGCACTTACTTTAATCCTGGGATACGTATTAATAAATTTTTCCAGAAACATCGGCCTTAAATTTAATATTTCATCAAAATCCGTCTGCAGTGCTATACTAATAATCTACATAGTATTGAACAGTTTCTATTTCCTTTATCCTTATAATTTAAATGAAGAAAGCACATGGGAAACCCAGATAAGCAACATGAACTCCACAGAAAAGATTATTTTAGGAATGGACATGTTTTTAATGTATAACAATGAAAAAATTGTGATTAACGACCAGAACATGGATTGGCATCTGGAGATCATTGGGAACTTATCCAATTTGAACCCCAATAACACGCAGATTATTATACGGGATATCATCCGGGAGGATCAGGGCTTCAGTTGGAGAAAAGCCATGTACCAGCTTCCAGAATACGATGTTTACTATCTTTTTGATTCTGATAACTCCCAGCTTAAAAGTAACAAACTCAACAATCAGGTTTCCTATTCCTATGGGAAAAACCATACCTCCACCAGTTCCCAGTCCAGTGTACTAGAAATCCCCATAAACTCATCCACCGAAAAGATAGTATGGATAATGGATGACAGATCCCAATTTTTCCAGGAATTACAATCCCAAATAGAAATTAAAACTATCCAATTGCCTAATGGTTTGAATGTTTATTATTCAGATGTTAAAGATAAAAAAATAGATTTAAACACGGGTGGATTCATATTCAAAACCAGCACCTCCCTAAATTGAATAGAATAGACCCATAGAGAGAATCGAGAATAGACCTATAGGAATAGCCCATATTTTTTTTTATCCTCATTCATTATATTCCTGAAGAATCATTCATTAACCCTGGAGAAAATATATGAGAACCAAAAAAGAGAATGGAAAGTGAAATAGATTTAAGTAAAAAAATTGGATTAACATTATTATATTCAAGATAGGCTAATTTCAATTAAATATTAACTAATACTTGGTGAATTTATATGAAATGTCAGGATTACTCCCTTAATCGCCAAACAGAAAGAGAAAACCTCAATCTTAATCCCCTTCAACGTGGAGGGGTGCTTCCCCCCGAATCACGCCAAGCTTTATACGAATTTTCAGATGGATACAGTATCTGTGATTACTGTGCCGGTCGTCTGGATCAGATATCAAAACCATCCATAAACAGTTTTCTGGAGGATATGGCCAGTTTTATTGGTGCCGATCATGCACGGACTGTTCATGGTGCAAGGGAAGGTAAATTTGCAGTTATGCACGCTCTTTGCCGACCCGGTGATACCGTGTTAATGGACGGTAATGCCCATTACACCAGTCACCTGGCAGCAGAACGTAACGGCCTTAACATTGTGGAAGTTCCCAGCAGCGATGATCCTGAATATCGTATTGATGCGGAAGGATACCAGGAAACCCTTGATGAACTCAATGACATGGGGGAAGATGTTAGTCTGGTTCTTTTAACCCATGTGGATGGAGATTACGGTAATGTGACTGATGCCAGGGCTATTGGTAAAATAGCCCATGACTCAGGTATCCCCTTCCTCTTAAACTGCGCCTACTCCATGGGAAGAATGCCCATAGATGCCGAGAAGTGGAATGTGGATTTTGTGGTGGGAAGTGGCCATAAAAGCATGGCAGCCTCAGGACCCATTGGTATCCTGGGAGTTCAGGAGGAATGGGCAGATATGGTCTTAAAAAGATCAAACCGGCATCAGGTGAAGGAACTGGAGATGATGGGATGCAGCAGCCGTGGAGCACCTATCGCAACTTTAATGGCATCTTTACCCCACATAATTGACCGGGTTAACCAATGGGACGTTGAAGTGGAAAAAACACGTTATTTCGTTTCTGAAATGGAAAAAATAAGTGGAGTACGGCAGATCGGTGTGCGTCCCACAGAACATGATCTGATCAGGTTTGAAACCCCATTTTTCCATAGTATTGCTGGTAAACATCCGCGTAAAGGTTTTTATCTCTATGAGGAGCTTAAAAAGAGGAATATTGTGGGAATCAAAAGGGGACAGACCCAGTGGTTCAAATGCAGTACCTACGGTTACAGTCAGGAACAGGTGCACTACATAGCAAATTCTTTTGGCGAAATTGCTGCCAAATACCGGGAAATGGCCGATTAAACCATTAAATGCCCTTAAATTATATGCCTGTCTTTAAAATAATGTGATTAACATTAAAAAGTTCAAGTAAATGGAAATATTTGAAATAATGGTAAATTTAGTACATATTCCAGTTGAAATTTCTGTAAAAATGTTATCAGTTAGTTAGAGGAGGTATAATAATGGCTAAAAAGGATAAACCATCAAAAGCACTGGTTTTAAGTGGAGGCGGAATCACAGGGACAGCATGGGAATTAGGTGTCCTTTTCGGACTTGAAGAAAGTGGAATTGATGTAACCCACGCGGATCTTATCGTGGGAACATCCGCTGGTTCCAGTGTAGGGGCTCAGATCACCAGCGGCCTCAGCCTGGAAGAACTTTACAACCTCCAGTTGAAACCAGTAAATGAAACCGTGGAAAAACAGGTGGATTTTGAAGGGCATAAATTCCGCCAGATGATGGCTGCAGCTATTATGAGCTCTCCAGATTCACAAACAGCAAGGGCACTTATTGGGGAAGCAGCACTGGCCGCACCAACCATGGAAGAGGATGAGAGATTGAAAATGATGGCATCACGTTTGCCAGTTCATGAATGGAATCAGGAGAGAAAACTGATAATCAATGCAGTTGATGCCGAGACTGGTGAATGGGTTAAATTTGACCAGGATTCAGATGTTCCGCTTTTACTTGCTGTATCTGCCAGTTCAGCTGTTCCAGGTGTCTATCCACCCACCACAATCAATGGCCGCAGATATATTGATGGGGGTATGAGTTCCGGGACCAATGCCGATGTTGCCCGTGGTTATGACCAGGTTTTTATAATTGTTGCCGAACCCAACATGATTGCACCGGCAATGGGTCCCACCATGCACCGTATCACCTTTGAAGAGGAACTTGCCCAGCTAGAAACATCCGGTTCCCAGGTTATGGTCATCACCCCTGATGAAGAGTCACTGCAAGCTAAAGGACCTAACCCACTTGATGCCAATTTCCGCGGTGTATCTGCTCAAGCAGGACGCAAGCAAGGGCAAAAAATAGCCGGGGAAGTTAAACTTTTCTGGGAAATTTCCTAAAGTTTAACCAACTTAGGGGTCATTTACTGGCGTGAATCATATAATAACACTATAATCCACCCATACAGGATAAGAAGAGAATTTTTTTTAGTTATTTTTTTAAATATTATTTTTATTGAATATAAAGGGTTTTTCTTGAATATAATGGTTCGACGACTAATAATTACTCAAGAATAATAATTACTCAATTTTTTACTCGATTTCAAACTGTTTACTCGATTTTCAAACTGGCCACATATTCATATCCGTGGGGCGAGTTTTCATCAGCAGTTTCATCAAAAATAATCTGGCTTGTTTTCCCGAAATGCTCTGATGCTAGCTTCAGATGGTAAATTACAATACCCATATCAATCATGATATATTTTTTTAACATAATAGCCCTAAAAATGTTTGGTTTAACTACATAAGCATGAATTACATGATTATTGCCTTTAAAAAACCAGGGCTGGCTGTTAGTTGCAGAGGGAGCTAGACGAGCCGCTTCCAACAATGCCCCCACAGATCCTTTATTTCTAATATCAGTTATTTGGGGGAGAGGTTTTCTCTTGAATTCTAAAGTACTGGTTCGGTGTAATGGTATGTTTGCCTTTCCAAATGCCATTAAAATGACGAATTCAAGATTTGAACTTTCCAAAACATTTTTCTTTGGTTTGGGGATTCCCTGCCAGCAACTGCCCAAGCCATTGGCAGAAAAGAATAGGTCCATCTGCTGAAGCATGAACCCCACGTTGGTCTTATAACCCTCTTTATTTTCTGAGAAAACTGCAATATAGTGGGGTGCCTTCTTCATCATTCGCGGATTAACATCATTTTGAAATATGATCTTAAAATCTACCTTAATATCAGCATACAATGGTTCTAAATTGTTAATCTCTTCAATAATATTTTCAAGAACACCATCCTCCAAGGGGGTAAGATCATAATTTCTAATGGATTTTCTCTTGAATATTTGGGGGTAAAGATCAGCCATTACCATATTTTATATCTCCAAAATTTATATCTTCAAAGATTTATCCCTAAAGATTGAAAGGCTTAAAAAAAATTAAAATATCTACCTTTGATGTATATTTTTATCTTGATTTATATTTGTCATCAAATCTACGCCATGATTTAGCAATGTATGGCTCGCATTTATCTAATTCTGTTAAAAGACACATCTTTATGGTTTCACTTTTAATTTCCTTCTCCTCATCGATCTTTTTATTGATGTTAGTGAATACTTGGTTTATAATATCCTTCTTCTCATCCAGACTGTATCCTGCATCTATAGTTGCTTTTTGGATTGAACCTTTAATTTTATTGGGATTAAACGATTCAATTGTGCCTTTCTTTTTTATCACTTTGGTCAACTAAAAACACCCCTATTTCGTTAAAATATCTGTTAATTTATTCAGTTAATATTGTTTGATTAAATTGTTAATATTAATAGTGTTAATATTGTTTTAGTCTGTATTTTTTAATAATTTTGGGATACTGATAATATTTTTTCACATTCTTTGTTTATACTTTAATTCTTCAAATAGAACTTTAACTTCGGTTCCATCCTTCCTATTTATCATCATTGTTCCATCCAACTGGTTTACAAGATTAGATACAAGTTGCAAGCCCAGACTTTTTGTACTTTCAATTTTTCGCACTTCAGGTATTCCAACACCATTGTCATCTATTTTCAGGGTGAACAAATCACCTTCTTTTTTAAGATTAATCTGGATCCACGCTCCTTCCTTTCCCTCAGGGAAGGCATGTTTTAGTGAGTTGGTTACGAGCTCGTTAATGATTAATCCTAATGGTATTGCTGTATCAATTCCCATTTTAATGTTATCTACAGTTATTTGTGGTTCAATAGCTCCTTTTTTCATATCATATAAATAGAATAAATCGGAGACGAAACTTTCTATGTAATCTTTGATGTTTATATGGGTCATGTCTGGTGATTGGTAGAGTTTCTCATGAATCATTGCCATGGACTTAACTCTACTCTGACTGACCATTAAAATGTCCTTAGAACTTTCATCAACATAATTGGTCTGGAGATTAAACAAACTGGTTATAATCTGCAGGTTATTGTTAACTCGATGATGAATTTCTCGCAGTAACACATTTTTTTCTTCTAAAGATGATTTTAATTTCTCTTCAGCTTTCTTACGATCGGTTATATCACGAGAAACTGCTAAACATACTTCTTTCCCCTCGTAATCAATGAGGTGGCTGTTCACCTCAACTTGTATTTCTTTTCCATCTTTGGCCACTTGCACAATCTCATAGGTATTGTGTCCTTTTTCAAGAAGTTTCGCAGCGTTTTCTGGGATTTCATGCATTCTATCATGGGAAACTATATCTGAAGGACTCATATTCAGTAACTCTTCCTTTTCATATCCCAACCTCTTACTGGCCACTTCATTAATTTCCAAGAATTTTCCAGGAAATCCATCTGCATCCACCCTATTTACCGAGATCATATCATTTGCTTTGTTGAATATTTCCCTAAACTTCTTTTCACTTTCTGTTAGATCTTCTTCAGAACGTTTAATGGAAACTAAATTCTTGTACACCAGGAAATATATTAAAATAGAAGTACCAATAACGAATAAACTTCCCTTGAAGATGGCTATGGTTGTAAATAGTTGATTGTTGGCCATAGTCATGACCAGGATTTGATCAGAAGCAACAATCCAAATTATGCTAACAATGAAATAAATTAGGGATATCCTAAAGGCATTAAAACGTGATTTAATTTGATTTTGGGATTTTTTCATGTTCCCCCCAGTAAATATAAGTTTTAATACTAATTATAATTTTTCTTAAGATCATCTATTTTATTCCAAAAATCAAACTATTCTTAAATTAAACTAAAAAACATTAAAATAATCCGTTAAATCGTTAATGGCCCTTAATTAAATAATAATAATAATAATAATAATAATTTCTGACGATTTATAAACTGATATATACCGAAAGGGATGTATCTTATAAAATAATAGTAAAAAAGAGTTTTATTAATTAAAACTCTCACTTAGAACTCTTCGAATGGCTGTACAATTACGAATCCCTGACCCTGGAATTTTAACTGGAATGTTTCACCACTATCTTTTCCCAGAAGGGTTTTAAAGTCCACATCTGCCTTAACTGATGGGCTTAAACCACTTGACCAGGCCACTGTTGCATTGGGATCAGTGTACACTGGTTGATCTGGAGTTACCACCAGGGTGATGGGTGTGAAATGAGTGGTTATGGCCACCATACCGGTTCCTTCCAGTTTCACGTGGAACAGGCCACCGGCAGACATTCCCACACCAGAACTCATCATGGTTATGTCCCAGTCAATCTGCTCCTCAAAGGCCAGTAGATCATTCCCATTAACGTAAATCCTTTCATTTTGGAGGTTCAAAACAACGATTTCTTTTCCCTGATCTGCCAGGTAAACTTTTCCCTGGCCTTTCATTTTCATTAGGGTGCTTGATTCTCCGGTCACTGCTTTTTTAACGAATCTGTCTATTCCATGTTCAAAGGTTCCCTCTCTTTTGAACTTCACATCACCTGTATAGGCAACCATTGCCCCTTTTTTAGACCATGCCTGGCCATTGAGGTTTATGTTCAGCAAGTAGTTGTTTTCAATCTCGAATGTTTCACCAGAACCACTTTTTTCCATGGTTTTGTTGATGAAATCATTAACCGAATATTTGCTGGAAGAACCAGCAACTGGTGCAGTGGTTGCTGAGGGTTGTATTTCAGGGCTTTGAACAGGTTCGTCTATGGCTGTTTCCATTGATTCACCGCAATTTGGGCAAAATTTTCCATTAACTTCAGTTCCGCAGTTAGGACAAAACATTTTCACACCTCTAATAATAATTCAATCAATTGTCACTTAGAGTAAGTCCTTAATATAGTATAGTTTTAATGAGTGGCTATAAATTGATGTTTCATTGCTAATAGTTCTACAACCACCCACCAAATAACTCAACTCAATAAGCTCTCAACATCCTTGATAATATCACAAACAGCTGTTTCAAGTAGGGATTCACCTAATTCCAGGTCCACACAAACACCCTGCTTTTGAACTTCACAGGCACCATCATCAATACCTTTACTTTGCTGGCGTGCCTTCTGCAGGCCAACCATCCCCACTTCAGGGTATTCATCAAAATGACAGTGCTCATTAAGACGGGATTCATCGGCCATACCCAAAACCACACCCATGGAAAGTTCTCCTGTGCCTGCATGGGGCCCCTCTATTTCCACAATCTTGTTGTTGAAAATGATTTCAAGGCCAAGTTCCACTTCAATATCGTTCAGGTAATCTTTGATGGGAACATTTCCACCATGACCATTTACCATAATCACTGCTTCCAGATCTAGATTATTTCTGGCGTTTTTTAAGGTGGGAATGAGTTCTTTTTCCACCAGAACATCTACGGGTAGGTGGATACCATGCTTCACGTAGTCATACTCTGTTGCAGCATATAATATGCCTATAAATTTAGCCCCAGTGCGAAGAGATGCCTGAAGTGCCAGGTAAGAGGCGATTTTAGAATCAGTGTCAATGGGAAGTGATGCACCATGGTTTTCCAGGTGGGAACCAATGGCCATGATTCCTATCTTATGAACCTCTGGTGAAAGCACCCTGCCCGAGGAGTATCTCAGTTCTACCATAATAAATCAACACCAATTTAATAATCCGACTTTGATAATAATGAAATTTATCATCAAAATACCTTATTCCATTAAATTCTTTTATTCCTTGGGGGTAATCTGCTAACTAATCATTTAGTTGCTAACTATCAGACCCACTGACTGTGTTGTCTTTTAGAGTTTTATGGTATATTACCAGTAATATTATCAAGAACAGAGGCATCAGAATGTCCAGGTAGAGCACTGCTCCGGCATTACCTGCTGAAAGATTAGCTGTTTGCTGTATTTCATAGATGTGGCCTGCGGCTGCACCCCACATGAATATGGTGTAAGCAATGATGGCCGGTGCCCAGAAATTCCTGAAACGCACTGCCAGAAGACCTAAAATCCCATATGAAATATTTGCAAATCCAACTTCACGCAGGAATGGTGAATAAGGCCATCCTGTTGATTGAGCTACCATTTCTGGACTTAAAACTTGTGCCAGACCACTGAAAAGGGATCCAACACCAATTCCCACACCTAAATACCATAATAGTAATAATTCAGTTATCCGGTTTAGTGATTTGGGTTTTTTACCCAGGAAAAAATGTATTACTGCACCTAAAAGAGGCACACTTGCAAATATATACCACATTTCCATTGTTCTTACCCCATTCCTCTAATTTTAATATATCCTCAAATTAAACTTCAATGTAATTTTATTAAACATAATATGTTTATTGGAACTTCACTGATTAAACATCAAGATTCCAGATCTTATCTCCAATGTAGTGTAAGGTCTTCACTGCCTTGCCCTTATCTTTATCTACCATTTCTTCTCCGGATATGATAGCAGTTCCCATGGCCAAGGGTTTGCGGTGGTTTTCATCAACCACTATAACTGTATCCCCCTCCTGGATCTGGGGGTCAGCCTCCACAATACCTGGAGACATCACATCAGCCCCACTGGCCATGAACTTCACTGCCCCCATGTCCACCACCACCATATGACTTTCGACGGGGTGTTTTAGGGCTCCTTTCAGGGTGGGAAATGGTTCGCCATCCAGGATGATGATGAGGGGATCGCCATCTACCATGATTAAATCAGGAAGATCACTTTCTAAGATCTCCACTTTGGATTTAGAAGGTATTAATGAGCTGTAAGGTCCTAATTTAGTTTGAAACTCTTTTAATTTCTTTTTTTTAAGATGGTATCTCTTTTTTATTTTCAATTACAATTCACCCTAATTCTAGTTTCCATTCTCACTTTTATATTTTTGATGGCGGTACATTTAAATATAAATCTTACCAACATTCATGGTATAGGAAAGGTGATAATAGTGAGTGCACAGAAGAATGTAAATACATCACGACCATTAGATGTTTTAGGTCGAGCCCTTAACTCTCAAGTGTTAATTAAACTTAAAGGCGGCAGAGAATTCCGTGGAGTTCTTGAAAGCTTTGATATGCATATGAATTTAGTTCTGAATGACGCTGAAGAATTAGAAAGCGGCGAATCATCAAGAAGATTAGGCGTGGTCCTCATACGTGGGGATAACATAGTATACATATCACCAGGATAAACGTAAGTACCGGTTAAATGATCCGGGAGATATTATTAGGAGGATATTAAATTGAAAGGTACACCATCATTTGGTAAACGTAACAAAAAAACCCATATCCGTTGTAGAAGATGTGGGAAAAATTCATACAATGCCAGGAAGCGCTACTGTGCTGCCTGTGGATTTGGAAGATCCAAAAGGGTCAGGACCTACAGCTGGCAGAACAAGAAACTTAATGGCTACAGGTTGAAATAGATGGAAATTAGAAATCCCATCGATGTGCGTATCATTGTGGAAGGAGCTTCAGACGTGGAAAACGTTTCCCGGGCATTGCAGAACATTGCCCTGGGAGCGGAGTACCACATAACCATCTCCTCCATTATACCCACCACCAACATAGAAATAGCCAAAAAAGCTGTTAATGGTGCAGATATTGTTCTAATCGCCACTGATGTGGATGCCCCTGGAAGAGAACTGGCTGAAAAATTCCAGAAAGTTCTCAAAAAAGAAGTGGGCCATATAGAAAGGATGAAACTCCCCTTCGGCCATGACGTGGAGTACATTGACCCCGTACTTATAAGAAGGGAAATTAAAAATGCCATAATTCGTTCTGGATTACTATCCATCGCGAATCTGGGGCGCTTCAGGGAAATTAAAAACAGACTCAAAGACTCTGAAGATAAAATTAAGGAATTGAATAAAGAAATTCAAGATCTCTCTTCACAAAAAGATGAACTCATATTAAAGAATCAGGAACTAACTGATTCCCAGGAAAGGCTGAAATTAAAGCAGTCAAGTTTGCAGGAAGAGTTTAAGGTTACCAAACAGCGTTACGCTGATGTGAAGAACCAGTACGGGATTTTAATAAACAAAAATCTGTATGAAAGATTTTCTCTCAGCGAACTGTGGAAGGAAACCTTTAATGAAACCTTAGATGAAGAAGAACATATTACTTTTATTACCGGCGAATTTAAACCCGATAACATTGTTTTAGGGCAAGGTTTTATAACTGCCCCCTCTCGCAAAGATGCAGTGGATTGGTTAAAGGTTATTCGTACGGTGCTCATTTTTTACGATTCAAAAATTGAAGATCTTAAGGAAGAAATAGGTGATGAGAAATTCAACCCAAACCTACTCAAGGAGTAGTGGAATTATGAATTTTTCCATCTCTTTTTAGAAAATATTACCTATGCCTAAGATAATAAGGGAGAATTCCAAGTGCAGGATAAATGCGGTATTGTAGGTGCTTATTCTCATAATAAGTCCCATAACATTTCCAGAGAAATATATTACGGCCTATATGCTTTACAACATCGTGGACAGGAGTCTGCAGGCATATCTGTCCATAATGGTGAGGAAATGCGTACCTATAGAGGTATGGGGCTGGTCTGTGACGTGTTCAACAATGGTAACATCGAAGGACTGGATGGGAATGTGGGAATAGGCCATGTACGTTACTCTACAACAGGTAAATCTCAAATTCAAAATTCCCAGCCATTTATAAGTAAATTTGACATGGGAAGCATTGCTATAGCTCATAACGGAGATATTATCAACTCCATGGAACTCAGGAGAGATCTGGAGAAAGAAGGAATAAAATTTCAATCCTCCACTGACTCTGAAGTCATCTGCCACCTCTTAACCAGGGAATACTCCAAAAACCATGATATGGTGGAGTCTATAAAGAAGGTTTCCAAAAAATTAATCGGTTCCTACTCATTGGTTCTACTGGTTAACGATGACCTGATGGTGGTAAGAGATCCAATTGGTATCAAACCATTATCACTGGGACAGAAGGAAGGAATTACCATGGTTGCCTCAGAAACAGTTGCTTTTGATGTGGTAGGGGCAGAATACGTCCGTGACGTTGAACCTGGGGAAATACTGCTTATCAATGATGAAGTGCATTGTTTCAAAATCCCCAAAACCCCAGGCACTCCCCGAGCCCATTGCATGTTTGAATACGTTTATTTCGCCCGTCCAGACAGTATACTGGATGGGAGGATTGTTTACAATGTAAGGAAGAACATTGGAAAATCCCTGTTTAAGGAACACCCTGTGGATGCAGATGTAGTCATGCCAGTACCGGACTCTGCAATAACTGCAGCCATAGGTTACTCTCGAGCCTCAGGAATTCCCTACGGGGAAGGATTGATCAAAAACCGTTATATAGGACGTACTTTCATCATGCCCACCCAGGAAGAGCGTGAAACATCCGTCAAACTGAAGATGAACCCCATACGGTCTGAACTGGAGGGTAAAAGCATAGTGCTTGTGGATGACAGTATAGTGAGAGGGACAACTTCTAAAGCCCTGGTGAACGTTCTTCGTGAAGCAGGGGTAAAGGAGATCCATTTACGTGTAGGATCACCACCCATAACCTCCCCCTGTTACTATGGTATTGCCATGGCCACCCGCAAAGAGCTCATAGCCTCAGATAAGACCATAGAAAAAATAAGGCAAACTCTGGGTGTTGATTCACTGGGATACCTCAGTATAGACTCCCTGGTGGAATGTATTGGGATAAAACGGAATGAACTGTGTCTGGGATGCCTCACTGGAGAGTACCCCACAGAACTACCGGCTAATATTGAAGAATACGAATCTTGTAGATGTTAATCCTGTAAATGTTAAGTTTACAGGGTTTTTAGACTTTTTTAAAAACTAATTTTCATTAAATATTTTTAATTAATATTTTTATAATTAAATCAATGAAAAGATAGAATAGTAAAACATTCAAAAATATATCTCACTGATTAAAATTTTAACTCTTAACTAATCTTAAAATATCAATAATAAACTGGTTTTAACAAGTTAGGTGATTTTTTATGGTAGAATTACTGGCACCTGCCCGGGACTTTGCCTCTCTGGAGTCAGCCCTGAAAAACGGGGCCAACGCAGTTTATATAGGTTTAGATAACTACAATATGCGTGCCCATACAGCCAACTTCACTTTAGAAAAACTTAATCAAGCCACGGAACGCTGCCATGATTATGGGGCTCGCCTTTATGTTTGCACCAACACTGTAATGCGAGATAATGATATAAAACATCTAAAAACTGTTTTACCAGAAATCAAATCTACCGGAGCTGATGCAGTAATCGCATCTGATCTGGGAGTTCTTAAAATCGCCGGTGATGAAGGTATTGATGTTCATCTCAGTGTTCAAGCTAACATAGCCAATTTGGAATCTTTAAAACTTCTCCATGAACTGGGTGTTAAAAGGGTGATTCTCTCCCGTGAACTATCCTTAAACGAGATAAAAGAAATGGCTGGTGAAAGTCCCATTGAAGTGGAGGTTTTTATACATGGTGCAATGTGCCTGGCCATCTCCGGGAGATGTTTTCTAAGTTCTTACCTTTACCAGAAGAATGCCAACTGCGGTGAATGTCTGCAACCCTGTAGAAAGGAGTGGAGATTAGTTTCCAACGATGGTGATGCATTATCCATAGGAATGCCCGGAAATAAGGGTTTGGAAGAAAGTGAAGGAAAATTAGATGAAATTAATGGATTTAAAGGCCATATTTTAAGTCCACTTGATCTTTGCATGATGGAATACATACCTCAACTTATGGAGGCTGGAATATCTTCCTTTAAGATTGAAGGCAGGGCCAGACCTGCTGATTACGTGGCCACCGTAACCAGGGTTTACCGGGAAGCAATTGATTCATACCAGAGTGGTGAATGGAAATTTCAGGACTACTGGTTAGATGAACTTAAGAAAGTTTACAATCGTGGTTTTGACACTGGATTCTACTTCCAAACACCCCACCAGACCAGCAGCTACAACCAGGCCACCCACTACAAACAGGATATAGGAGAAGTTGTTAACTATTATTCTAAGGTTAAAGCTGCGGAGTTAAGACTCTGGAACCCCCTTGAAGTGGGTGATGAGATTATTATACAGGGCTCTACCACGGGTTCAGTTATGAAGAAGGTGGATTCCATGCAGATAAGGGGGAAAAACATTAAAAAATCAGAAGGAAGAGAAAATGTAGGAGTTCTCCTTGAAGACAAGGTTCGACCCGGGGATCTGGTGTACCGGAGAATCAAAAGAAATAAATAAGATATTAAATACTATTTTTTTGTTAATCTTATTTTACCTTTTATTTCAAAAATTAAGGGTTAATCCACTACATTTATCAAAAAGTAATCCACTACAGATTTATCAAAAGTAATCCACTACAATCAAAAAAATTCTTAAGGATGGATTAATCTATCAATTATTCGACTACTAAAATCAAAGTTGCATCAATTGTCTTTGAATTAATCATTTACTCACAATTAGTTTACAACACAAAAAATGAGTGAAGTAAATGCAAATAGTGCATTACATAAAACATAGATCCTTTTATAACTATTAATATCTGAAATCTTCCCTAGAAGTATTGAGATGAGGTGAAGGTTAGTCCATTAATAGTGATGAGGCATACACATCTAAGAAGGAGATATTGGATGAGTTGATAAAAAAAATGATAATAACCACCTACATGATGAAAAATAGAAAAATTTTATTCCCTATAAGGTTATACTAATTAGGAGATATGTGTTAGATTAAAGGTATAGATTTATCATTAGTAATTTAAGAATTGATTATAGTAATTTAAGAATTGTTCAGGGAAAGGAGTTGATATGATGAAAATTCAGGACGCCATGGAAAAGAACGTAATCAAATTCCAAGTGAACGATCGAATCGTTGATGTGGCTGGAAGCCTACGTGAAAACAAGATCAGCGGAGCACCAGTGATGAATAAGGAAGGCCAGCTGGTGGGAATCATCAGTGAAGGTGATATCATGCGACTCCTGGAGGTTCACTCCCCCCACATTAGACTGATCCTGCCATCTCCACTGGACTTAATCGAACTACCGGTGCGTATGAAATACGAGATGGATGAGATAGCCGAAGACATGAACAAGGCTGCTTCCCTACTTATCGGAGAAATAATGACCAAGAAAGTGGTGACCATCACCCCTGATGCGGATATTAGTGATGCCGCCCAGCTCATGGACAACCATGATGTTAAAAGGTTGCCAGTTATGGATTCTGATGGGAAAATGGTGGGTATAATCACCAGGGGAGATATTATCGGAGCTATGGTGAGGGGATGAGTAAGAGCAAGCACATTGCTATTTATGGTAAGGGTGGTATTGGCAAATCCACCATTGTCGCCAACCTGGCTGCATCCTACTCAGAAGATAAAAGCGTTCTGGTAATTGGCTGCGACCCCAAGGCAGACACCACCCGCACCCTGGTGGGGCGAAGAATCCCCACCATCCTTGACATCTTAAAAGAAAAAAGAGATGCCCAAGAGGAGGATGTGGTCTTCCCAGGATATGGCAATGTGATGTGCGTGGAAAGCGGAGGCCCCGAACCTGGTGTTGGATGCGCAGGGAGGGGGGTTATTGTGGCTATGAAACTCCTGGAGAACCTGGAAGTCTTCAGCCAGGACCCAGAAGTTATCATCTACGATGTGCTGGGGGATGTGGTCTGCGGAGGATTCGCAGTACCCCTCAGGGAGAACTTTGCCGATGAAGTTTACATCGTTACTTCGGGAGAGTACATGGCTCTTTATGCTGCTAACAACATTTCCAAGGGTATAAAAAAACTTAAAAGCAACCTCGGCGGCATTATCTGCAACTGCAGAGGTATCAACCGGGAATTAGAGATCGTGGAAGAATTCGCTCACCGTATTGGGAGTAAGGTTATAGGTGTGATTCCCCGCAGTGAACTGGTTCAACAGAGTGAGATCGATGCCAAGACAGTTACCGAAAAGTTCCCAGAATCAGAACAGGCCCAGAAATACCGGGATCTTTCTTCAGCTATTTTAGATAACCAGGACTTTGTTATCCCCGAACCCATGGGTGCTGATGAATTTGATGAATTTTTCAGGGGATTTCAGTAACCAAGGGGACCATAAACAATCCATTACATGAAGAATGCATCATATTCCATAAAACAATCCATAAACAATGCATTCATTTACTCCATAAATCAATCCAGACTACTTTCATTTATTAATCCAAATCTTCAAGGGCCTTAACCTCTAATTTTAATTTTTTAAACCCTTCCAGGCAGTTTAAAGTGGCCTGGGACTCCTTTTGAAAATAAAATAGATGTGCATGGCATTTACAATCAGAACAACCAAAACCCTTTATTTCTTCACTTTTTAGAGCTACTTGGACTGCTAGTTCACATTCGTGTTTAACACCATCATCACTGTAAAATACTTCTGTTACTTGAGTATGGGGACTGTCCAGGAGGTAATCCACGTGCCAGTGCATCTTTTTATTTTGCCTGAGGTGTCTTTTGATCCTTCCCTCTAAGGAGTTGAGGGCAGAGCCCACATAAACATAACAACCCTTTTTAAACTGGATTTCTCCTTTTTTACCGATTTCTATGGATTGATTTTTGTTTAAATTTATTAGAAGACAGTATGTTCCTTTTAAAATAGTTTTTGTGACCATGGACCCCTCTCACATACAATTTAGATCAGCATTTCTCCACCTAGTATTACACTAGATCAGGATTTTACACTAGATCAGGATTTCTGCACCAGACTCCAGTGGGATGAATTTCTCCCCAAATTCCCTTTTAAACAAGCATAACGCGTCAAATCCTGTGCAGTGCCCCAGTGCAATGATTTCAGGGTTTAGTTTTTTGAAGGATTCCACTGTCTTTTGAATCCTCTGTTGAGGGGCGTCCATGAGATGTGATCCTCCCACAACTCCGTATATATCATCCTGAAAATATTCACTGACAGAATAAAGGATGTTAACGATGCCCCTGTGGGCGCAGCCCGAAATTAGAACCAGCCCATTATCAGTTTTAACCACCAAATTCAATTCATCCTTGAATTTATCTGGTAAACATTTCCCATTTTCCTTAACCTTCAGGTATTCTGGTATGGGTTCAAAACCAGAATGATCTTCTACCTGGTTGAAAATCCACATATCACCATTGATTCTGGTATTTTCAGTGACCCAATCCAGGTTAAGAGTTTCCACATCAACACTTTTTGGGAACCCAATGTAACGCTTTTTACCATCCAGTATTGCATATTTAAGACCTAAAGTCTCTGGATGCATGTAAAATTTGGTTTTATCACCCTGAATATTGATACTGTCTACAATTGCAGGGATGCCTCCAGTGTGGTCGCTGTGCCCGTGACTCAGCAGCACCCCATCCACTGTGTTAATTCCCAGGAGATCCAGGTTATGTTTCAAAACCGTGGGTGTCTGTCCTGTATCTACCAGGAGTTTTTTATCATTTCCTTCCACCAGTAAGGAAAACCCATGCTCGGCATATAAACCGGATTTAAGTCCTGCCCTGTTATCTACTACACAATTGATCTTCATGAAAACACCGGGAATATTATTTTTGATTCCTAACTTAATTCTAATAATTATTTTTGATTTTTAACCTTATTCTACAATTATAATTAACAATTATAATTTATAATCCTGCACACCAAATTCTACATATACATATCAAATATCATTTTGAATATATTTAAAATTTATAATCCCTTTTTGAAATCATATATCCTAATGATTATATAAATGGGATCAACGCTTAATTTGAAAACAAAATTTAAGGGGATGAAAAATGTTTCAAAGGTTAATTCAAGGGAACATAAACACTATCCCCATCCATCAACACTTCTTACATATTAACAATCAAGGTGATTAAATGGAATACACATTCGAAGCCAAAGGACATCACAACGTAACCTCCAAACACAAGACCACATTCGAAATAACTCAGGACACCGAAATTGGACTGGCAGCAGATTGTATTGTGGGAGTGTCATCAAAAGTCTCCTTAAATGACTTGCCCATCCAGATGAGGGAGGCCATCCAGAATGAAGATACAAAAATTCGAATTATTCTAGAAACAGAAAATGCAAAGGACGTTATTACAGGATACGGGCATCCATCATTGACCCTGGATCATCCCACTGATATGGTGTGCCGTAGGAGTGATTATACTTGCAGTCGCACCCTGATGATACACGCAGACAAGGCATCTGTGGATCTGGACAGTGATCTAATCGCCGAACTTGCCTCTGGAAAAACATTAAAGGTTACTATAATCGTCTGAACCTAAATTAAAAACAAAAAGAGTTCAATAAGAAGTGCAGGGGACGGGATTCGAACCCGCGAAGAGACTCACTCACTAGGCCCTCAACCTAGCGCCTTTGACCGCTCGACCACCCCTGCTGTGCTGATTCTCACACAAGAGAGTGAAGCATACCATCTTCTCTCACTTACACTATTTAAAGGTTACCGTTAATGATTAGAACAGTATTTAAATGGTTTAAAAGCAGCTTATATGAAGAAGAAAAAACATATAATTATTACAAAGTACTTTCAAGTAATGGCAAGTATTATAAGGATTCCATGTGATGAAAAAATAGAAATTGGAAGGTAATTAATAAAATTAATATATAAACAGGATGTTTTCATTTATGCAGGCAGTTCAAACCACTCCCCAGGGAATAATGGTGATGATAGAGGTATCCCCTAAATCAGCTAAGTTCCAGATAGCTGGTTACAATGAGTGGAGGCAGACATTGGAAGTGAAACTCAAATCACCCCCAACCAAGGGAAAAGCCAATAAAGAACTCATGAAAGAATTTTCCACTTTGACTGGTCATGCCACTGATATTATCGCAGGGCATAAAAGCCGCCAGAAAACCCTGCTCATATATGATATGGATGAAAACGAGTTTAATAAGATTTTAGAGGATTTAATCTAGTTTTATTTATGAAGAAATTTAAATTATAGATTTATTCTACCTAAAAAAGTGAGATTTTAAAAATAAAAAAGGATATGAAATATATCTGGTCAAATAAAACAGATTACTTCAAATACCTGGAATAATTCTCTTTATACCATTCCACTGTTTCTCTTAATGCTTCCTCAAATGAAAACTCAGGTTTCCAGCCCAGTTTCATGGCTTTAGCAGAGTCCAGCGAGTAACGGCGGTCATGGCCCAGCCGGTCATCTACAAAGGTTATCAGGCTCTCTGGTTTGTTTACTAGTTCCAGAATGAGGTGGGTTATTTCCAGATTGTTTTTCTCGTTTCCACCACCAATGTTGTAAACTTCTCCCAGTTCACCCTTAAGTAGGGCGGTTTCTATTCCTTTACAGTTATCCATTACATAAATCCAGTCTCGTATGTTTTTCCCATCCCCATAAACTGGCAGGGATTTATCCTGCATTGCGTTTAAGATGAAAAGTGGTATCAGCTTTTCCGGGTACTGACGAGGTCCGAAGTTGTTACTGCTCCGGGTGATGATTATTGGTGTGTCGTATGTCCTCCAGTACGCTCCTACCAGGAGGTCTCCGCCGGCTTTACTGGCGGAATAAGGGCTGGATGGATCCAGGTTGCTACCTTCAGTAAATGAACCAGATTCTATGCTCCCATAAACTTCATCGGTGGATATCTGCAGGTAACGTTCAACATCGTATTTGCGGACATTTTCCAGGAGGTTGTAGGTTCCGATGACATCGGTTTTGACAAACACCCCGGGGTCATCTATGGATCGGTCCACGTGGGTCTCAGCAGCGAAGTTAACCACCATATCACAGTCTCGCATTACCTGGGAGACCAGTTCCTCATCTGCTATGTCCCCTTTAACAAATTCGATCTTATCACGGACTTCCCGCAGGTTTTCCATGTCCCCGGCATAGGTTAACTTGTCCAGGACCACCACTTCATAATCATCGTTAGTACAGAGGTGGTGTACGAAGTTGGATCCTATGAATCCGGCACCACCAGTAATCATTATCTTCATATAAACCACCAGTTATCCGTGTTTTTTGTTCTCATCCAGTATCCAGTCGTAGGGGATTTCATCAGTGTCTGGATCAAGACGGTACTCATCAGGTTCATCGTAGTTAAAGGCCAATGTGGGGACGCTTACAAAGAAGGCAGTTTCATCACCCACCGCTTTAAACCCATGATAAACTAATGGGGGGACGCTTATGAGCATTGGATTTCTGTCTCCAATGAAAAATTCGTTGAGTTCACCATAGGTAGGTGAATCCTCCCGACTATCATATAATGCGACCTTCATCATACCGTGAACACATGTGAAGTTGTCGGTCTGTTTTTTGTGTAAATGCCATGCCTTAACCACTCCGGGATATGCTGTGGTCAGGTAGACCTGTCCGAATTCCTGATAAATATCATCATCACACCTTAATATTTCCATGAGCCATCCCCGCTCATCAGGAATTACTTTAAGATTCTTTACTTTTACGCCGTCAATCATAAATACACCGTTAATTCTTCTTGGAAAGTTTTATATATCTCTCTCTTATTAACCATTACCATGGATCGTCTTATGGGAACTTGATGAGAAGAATTTACAGAAGCACCAGATCATCCTGTGTGGTAAGAACCCATAATATTCATCATCATGAACCCTGAAAAGACTGATTTCCAGGACTAAAAGAATATTTCCAGGGACCTGAAAGACTGATTTCCCGGATATTTACCTTTGAAAAAAAATAAATATTGCAAAAGATTATTTTAGAATAATTGGAAATGGATTAAAATAATACTTCAAGATTCATCATTATCTGTATAATAAGTCCCAGAAAATAATATTATGATTGGATGCGGGGCATGCTCAAAAAGGATCTAAATTACATAAAGGAGGCAAGATTATGAAAGCGGTTATACCTGCTGCAGGACTCGGAACCCGGTTTTTACCAGCTACCAAGGCCCAGCCAAAAGAAATGTTACCAGTTTACAACAAACCAACCATACAGTACGTGGTGGAAGAGGCTGTGGCCTCTGGAATTGATGACATACTGATTATCACCGGTAAAGGAAAAAGATCCATTGAGGATCACTTCGACCGTTCCTTTGAACTGGAGTACTCCCTCCGTAACTGTGGTAAAATGGATTACCTGGTGGAAGTGGAAGCCATATCCGAGATGGCTGATATTTACTATGTTCGGCAGAAACAGCAGAAAGGATTGGGGGATGCTATACACTGTGCCAAGAAACATATCGATGGACAGCCTTTTGCCGTGCTTTTAGGAGATACCATAAGCCAGTCCCCTGTTCCCTGCACCAAACAATTACTGGACGTGCATGAAAAGTATGGTGCATCTGCCATTGCAATTGAAAGAGTGCCCCGGGATAAAATTGAACGCTACGGGATAATTAAGGGCCAGCAGGTTGAAGACTCTGTTTACCGTATTGAGGATATGGTGGAAAAACCCCGTCCAGAGGATGCCCCATCTGATCTGGCCATAACCGGACGATACGTACTGGAATCTGAGATATTTGACCATATCGAGAATGTGGAACCCGGTGTGGGTGGAGAGATACAGCTCACCGATGCCATGAGGCAGCTGGATGAAATCTACGGCCACATATTCGATGGGAAAATGTATGATATTGGGAACAATGTTGAATGGCTTAAAAGCTCCCTGGAGATAGCCCTGCAGGACCCTGAAGTTAGTGAGGAGCTAAGGGAGTATTTGAAGAATATTTTAAAATAATATTCTTTTATTAAGGATAACAGGGGAAAAACTAATTAATATAATAATTCCCAAAATCAAAAACCTCATCCAATTAGAAGAGGATAAGTTAAAGAATCAGTAATTATCTCCTTAATATTCATAAGTAATTGACCTTGTTCTATTTTTAACAATTAGTTCATTTAATTCTATCTTTTTTATAAATTACCCTTTTTAAGTCTAAGAATATAAGCTCTACCAAAGAAAATAACTAGTAATATGAAAAGTACCATTTGAAAATAGAATATATTCGTCGATTCTAAATATTCATTGGTTCTAAATAAGAAAATGTAGAGTAACATTAATCCCCATAGCGCAATTATACTAAAAATAGCCATAAAATAATTTTTATTAAAATAACCTTTGTTCCTAAATATTCCAATTATTATCCAGAGTATCCCGCCCAATATATAACCCATGTTCCATATCAGTTCCATACCCAATAATAAGGATAATAATCCTGAAACTGTAAAAATACAACCCAATATCATTATCATTGAACCTGTTTTCAATTTAACTACCTCTCAATGAACCATTATTTATTAATATAAGTTTATCTCTAGAATTACATTAAGAGAATCATTTTTCAGTAATTAAATCCCTTATGGGGTCTATTTTATTTCTTTGGCCCTTTTTTAGTATTTCTTTTGATTAACCATATAATTATTAATAAGATTACTAAAAGAACTACTAGGCCGATTAATAATTGAGTTGTTGTAGTGGTAGTAGTTGTAGTTATAACTGTTGATGTTTTCATGATTTTTCATCTCCATGAATTATTTAAAGAAACTGGATACTGGTCTGTTATTAAAACTGACAACACAATACAGGAATAGTCTAACTGATCCTGGAATAACGTCAAAGATAATGGAAACATATTAAGCGGTATTTTATAAATTACAACTATCAATCCCAAAATAAGAATTTTCTTCCAATCTATAAAAGGATATTTAATAGAGTCTATTGTAATTTCTTTAACATTCATTATAATCAACTGCTTCATTTATATGGAAAATATAGGTTAATATATGCCTAATTTTAAGTAATCTCTATTTAATATGAGTTTTTTATGGTATAATCGATCATTTTTATTAAAAGTATAGTTCAACGCAAGTGACCTCCAATTATTAATATCGCCATTATTATCAGTCGTCGGGTGGTAGCCAAAGTGTATATCTATTTCTTCAAATGATTGCGGACTCAAAGTATTATGTATTCTATCATTCCAAATACCCAGGACTATACCCTAATGAATACAGTTTCGGTGGATTATTTTTCTTCAAAATCGGCATCTTCTATGTATTTTAAGTTTCCACCACATTCGCATTTATCAGTAAAATCTTCAGGAGATTCTCCCAATTGTAATTTATAATATCCTCCACACGTATCACATACCATGTAACCTTCATAATTAGGTCCTAAATATTTGAATGTATCAATGATTCGGCGAAATTCTTTATTATAAAGGGCTAATCCCTGCCATCCACAAATAATCCCTTCTTTTATACCAGTCAGTGCTTTATAAATTTTTATAAATGTAATTTCATCTTCCGAATATATTTCGACTTTAAATCTGTATCTAAATGCAAAGTAACCAACTAATAGGCGTAATGAAGCGTGTCCCCGACCATAAATTCCATTTAAGGGTGTTCCTTCCTCTAAACGATACCCTCCCTCTTCAAATAAATTTTTGATAATAATAGCAAGATCTTCAACAGGTACTGAATCAAAATCAATAATACAAGAACCATCCACCCATTCCAATGGCCTTTGCATTTCCAATGCGATTTTGACTCCCTCCTCAGAGTCTACTCCTTCCCTTATTAATGCAAGTTTTAACCTGATTTCTTCGCTAGAAACCATAGTACCACCTTAACTTATTTTCTCCTAAAAATACAAAGAACTCCATTAACTATTCCATTTTTTTCTTATAGCTACACCAACAATTCCACTAATAGAGCCAATGATGAAAAAGAGCAGGAAATAAGGAATTGCAATTGATAACGTGACAAACAAGGACATTCCAAGTGGTGTGTTGATTATAATAGGTATTTGACTTCCAAATATTATTACAAGAAGTGGAAAGCCAATAAACGCCGCTATACCTGTAGGTATTCCCCCATTTACAATCCCATCAATGTAACGATTACCAACAATTAAACCTCCAACAAATCCGCCAATCACCGGCCCAATAAGACTAACATTATCTGGCAAGTATCTTCCACCAAAAATACCAATTACCAGCGTAACTAGAAAGGAAACGATAATTGCTGACCAATTAAGATTCTCTTTTTTATACCATTTCAAATATCTATTGCGGAATCTTTCTATTGACTTGATAACTACTATAAACATACCAATAGTAAAAAATGAGAAAAATAGAATATTTCCGAGATCTGAATAAATATTTGTTGATTGGGATTGAAAAATTAAAGGAAGAACTATAACCCCCGACAATCCGATAAATATAATGGTACCTGTCATAAAAAAGCTTATTAACGGTAAGTACCATAAAAATCCAAAAATTAGTTGTTTTTCTGTTATAGGTTGTGTTTCCAGTTCGAAATTGCAAGCTGGACATGTTTCATCACCCATAACACATCCACAATTAGGACAAATTTTCTGAGATTCATCCACATCATTTAAATCCTGAGCGCATTCCAAATTTCCACCACATTCACATTATCCGAGAAATCCTCGGGAGATTCATTCGGTTGGAGTTCATAGTAACTCCCACATTTATTGCAAACAAGATAAAACACCATTATTAGTCAATTAATTTCCAAATATAACTCATTACTGTTCTCCGTGATAAAATTGCTACTATTTAATAACCCCACCACAGATATTGGGCTAAAACTTATATTTAATAATTTCTATTCATACTCTACACATCGAAAATATGTGCATTTATATTATAAAAGGATAATCCAAGATTAATATGCCTAAAAATAAGTTTAAACTCATTATTTAGTCAAATAATTTGATATTTAATTTTTAATTAACTAAATTTACATTTTAATAAATTTTAATCAGTATCAAGAAAAAATAGAATAAAAGTAAGTGTTATTTTAATAAATCAGCAATGGAGTAAATATTGAAATTCCTTAAATTTCAATCAAATTTAATTATCCTTTTTATGCCATTCCCAAGCCGTGCTGATAATTTGAGTTAGATCATCATATCTTGGTTCCCATTTCAGAATTTCACGGGCTTTATGGGAACTTCCAACCAGGACCGGAGGATCACCCGGTCGTCTCTCGGTTTCTGTGGCCTTTATCTTTTTACCAGTGACTTTCTTTGCTTCCTCAATTACTTCCCGGACTGAGAATCCATTACCGTTTCCCAGGTTGAAAACTTCACTTTCACCCCCTGATTCTAAGTATTTAAGGGCTTTTATATGGGCATCTGCAAGATCGGTTACGTGTATGTAATCCCTGATACATGTACCGTCCGGTGTGGGATAGTCCGTTCCAAATATCTTAATATCTTCTCTTTTACCTGCAGCAGCGTCCAGAATGAGAGGTATCAGATGTGTCTCGGGATCGTGTCTTTCACCTACATCCTGTTCTAGATCTGCCCCTGCTGCGTTGAAGTAACGGAGGGAGACGTATCGAAGGCCATAGGCAGAGCTGTAGTCCTTTAAAACCTTTTCTACCATGAGTTTTCCCTGGCCGTAGGGGTTTATGGGGTTTTGAGGATGGTCCTCGGTTAATGGGATTTTCTGGGGGTTCCCGTAGGTGGCGCAGGTGGATGAGAAAACCAGTTTTTTCACTTCGAATTCATTCATCACCTGGAGGAGGTTGAGGGTGTTTCGGAGGTTGTTAAGGTAGTATTTCTGGGGATCCTCCACTGATTCACCTACATAGGTGAATGCAGCAAAATGCATGACTGCTTCTATCTCGTATTTCAGGAATACATTCCGGATTGCTTCTGTATCCCCCAGGTCCACTTCTTCAAAGATTCCCCATTTAAGGAAATCCTGGTGTCCGTAGCTCATGTTATCCAGTACCACGGTTTCGTATCCTGCCAGGTTAAGCTCCTTATTGGCATGGGAGCCTATGTATCCTGCCCCTCCAGTTACCAGTATCATGGATAAAGGTTAGATTTTATCACATTTAATTGCATCGTGTACTGAATCCTAACTGCAAAAAAACAATGGGACTCCAGTGAATTCTCAGGAGTAATGGGAAATAGTTTATATGCTAAAAAAAAAGTTTTATATCTTTAAAAACCACCTTATTATTAAAGAAATAAATTGATTCTAACAGATTATTACTAAGAGGATAAAATGCACTTTAAATATCTTTTAATTATCATCTGCATCATGGCAGTGGCTGTTTCCGGGTGCACCAGTCATGATTCAAATCCCTTAAATAACTCATCAGTATCTTCTTCAAACAGCAGTCCTAGCGCAGTTCCCACAACCACTACCACTTCTACTGGTTCCAGTGATCAACATGTTGAGGTGAGTGGTAAGTGTTACAAAGTGGTGGATGGGGATACCATAGACGTGGAAGGAGTGGGTAGAGTAAGATTTGTAGGAGTTAACACCCCCGAGAGAGGGCAAGCAGGATATCAAACTGCTAAAGACTACATAACCAGCATGTGTCTGGGTAAAAAAGTGGGACTGGACATTGACAATGCAAAAAATAAGGATAAATATGACCGTACACTGGCAGTGGTGTATGTGGATGGTGTGAATCTGAACCAGGAGCTTTTGAATAAGGGTTATGCTGAGGTGATGTACATTCCACCTTCGGAGTTTAATCCTTATAGCTGGATGTGATTATAGAACTAATGAAAATGTATAGAAGATGAATAGAAGAAAACAGGGAACTAAAGAAATTTGAGTCATATTACTTATAATAAAAATCAGGGAGTGAATTTATAATATTCCCCATCTGTCAGCTTAAACTTCTTTAAAATTCCTTTATATTCAAGGGATGTTATCAGGTTGTACATGCGGATGCTGCTTAACTCCAGCTCCCCGTAGAGAAGATTACCCTCCAGGAGTGTACGGGAAAGGTTCCCAGAATCATCCACCAGATTTTCAATTATTTCCAAAGATTTCAATTCAACTTCAGAGAACTCATCCTTTGGTTCAACTTCCCCTGTTTCCCCAGTATCTCCCACATCCTCAGCACCAGCATCGTTAACGTCCTCTGTATCAGCAGTAGAGCCTGTATCAATAACGCCCCCAGTACCAACAGAAGAATCAATATCGTTAACCCCCTCAGAATCAACAGAAGAATTATTATCATTAACATCCTCTGTATCATCGGTAGGCATATCAGGAATGTTATTTTCAACTGTTTCCTTTGGAGATTTATTTAATTGTGTTTCTTCAGGAACATCAACACCTTTCTCATTATTCCCATTACTTTCCCTGTTTTCCAGAAGGATCATCCCATCCTTACGTGATATGTAATTTTCATTCTCCAGGTGTTCTAAAATGGGGTTAAGGTCTTCTTCAGAAGTGTCCAGGTCCAGTTTCAGGATGTTGTAGGGAACTCCTCCCTGGTATTCTGCGCTGAAGTATTTGATGCCGTTTAAGACCCTTTTCTGTTGGCGTGTGAGGATGTTCATAGTCATAGATTGGTTCCCGCTGTATTAATAAATAAAGTTTAAATCAAGGTGAGTGAAATATATTTATAATGTTCGGTTATTCTTATCTGCTTATTCATCCTAAAAACTTATTAAATAACTTTTATATCAATTTTGAGGGATCACATGCTGGATTTACTCTATGAAAAGGCCCTGAAAAAGAGAGACAAAATCAATAAGAAATTAGAGGAGATTGGACGCTCCCATGTAGATGCTTCCGGGCAGTGGGTTGATTACTCTGTAGAAGAAAGCGTTTTGGATGCGATTATTGCTGCAGGTGACGGTAGTATAAATAAACGCAAATTTTTACCATTTATATTCTATGCCATTGATGCAGAAGGCATAATTCATACTACCAATGGTCTTGAAAGGATTGAAAGCTCTGAAATTGATATTATATCCCATCATAAATATGTTGAAGATCGTTTAAGGAGTTATATGGGGATATTTGAAATTAAAAATGCATTAAAGATATTCAAAGAATATGATGTTGATTTATTCCTCTTTGATGGATCCATCCTGGGAAACCTCATAAGACCTTTCCCCATAGAAAAAGAACTCAAAGAACAGGCCAAAGAGAGCATACGGGAAAAATATTTACCCATTCTTGAAGAAGACTTAAAAAATTCAGATGTAGAAATAAGCTCATCTAAATTTGCTGGTGAAATTACAGATGAATTTAAAGATAACACAGAATCCGTGATCTACCTGGAAAACCTGGAAAACCTTCTTGTCATCAGCGAATTAATGAAACAAAACAAAAAAATAGTGGCTATCTCCAAAACATCCACCAGCACAGAGTATTTCAATTCAGAAATACCCGACATAGCTATATTCGATATGCACAGTAAAAAACAGGGCTATTCCAAGCCCAGACATTCCCGTGTTTCCGCGATTAAAAGGGATTTCCCAGTTAGAAACGATTTTCTAAAGAATTTAACCTTCACTATTTTCTACACCCGATTGGAGGACCATAAAAACATTTTAAAGTTTGAATTACCTTATCATGCCACAGAAGAGGATATAAAAGATTTATTGAAGGATATAAAAAAGATCAGTGCAGAAGGATACCCTTTACTTTTAAAAAAGGCCCATAGCGATGTTGTAATCCGTAAAAATGACCTGGAGAACCTTTCCAAGATAATTGGATTCCGGGAGAAGAGTGGGAGGGAAATGTTAAATGAATGAAGTCATTGGAAGATGCATTGGAGAAACATCACTGGTGGATGTGAGTTTCATCTCCAAAGAAATGCCCAGAGTAGGTGAATACGTCTCCCTTAAATACGATGGTAAAAACGTCCTGGGGATGATCGAATCCCTGGTAAGAGGCAGTGTTTCCATTAATGATCAAATATATGACCCCCTAACCATTGAAAAAATCAAAGCCATAGAAGGTGACGACCACTACGTGAAGGGGATAGTTAAGATACTGGGAGATATTGATGATGACCTTCGCATTCCACGAACACCAGCACCCCCGGGAACAGAGATAAAAGTTGCTGATTCAGATGTACTGAAAAGGATATTTAAAGTAGATAAATACGGTTTGAAGCTTGGAAATCTGATAACTCAGGAAGAAGTGAGTATAGAAGTTGACATTAACAAAATGGTATCAAGACACCTGGCAGTTCTAGCGATGACAGGTGCTGGAAAGTCAAATACCATTTCAGTAATTGTAGATGGTCTTTTGAATGTGAACGGCAGTGTTCTGATATTTGACATGCACTCGGAGTACGTGAACACTGATTTTGGTAAGGATAAAGTCAATGTGATAAGACCCCAAATCAACCCACTCTACCTATCATTTGGTGAAATCAAAAAATTATCCAACATACCACCCAATGCCTATGTTCAGGAAAGGTACTTTTTAAAAGCCTATAAATCTGCACGGAAAAGCCTCATGCAGGGCTCACCCACTGGAAAAGATTTCATTGGCCTGATCCAGAATAAACTGGAAGGTTGGTTAGCCGAATCCGAGGATCCCGATGCCAAATCCACCAATTCCGCAGATAAAAAATCTATAGCCGATGTTTTAAACAAACTGGACCACATGCGGGACAAGTATGGGAACATACTCAACCTGGAAGCAAAGGACACTATTGACAGCCTGAAAGTGGGAAAAGCAAATATTTTAGACCTCGGCTCGGTGGATGAGTTCGCATCGGATGTGGTGGTTAGCCATATCCTACGAAACGTCTTAAGTAGCCGGAAAGAGTTTTTAAGAACTGGTGATGGCCTGGAGTTCCCCATATTTCTGATCATGGAAGAAGCGCATATTCTAGCCCCTCAAAATAGGAAAACTGAATCTAAACTGTGGATAAGTAGAATAGCCCGGGAAGGGCGTAAGTTTTCAGTGGGGCTGTGCCTGGTGAGTCAAAGTCCCAAGTCACTGGACTCAGATGCCCTGTCACAGGCCAATAACATGATAATTCTTCGTCTGGTGGAACCCACTGACCAGAGTCATGTGCAACGCGCCAGTGAAAGTTTGAGTGATGACTTAATAGCCCAACTTCCATCCCTTAATATTGGGGAAGCCATAGTGCTGGGTTTAATGACCCGCATCCCTACTTTGGTTAAGATAGATGAATTTAAGGGCAAGGTGTCAGGGGGAGACCTTAACATTGTGGAAGAGTGGTCGAAATCCCACAAAAATCAGGAGAAAATCCTTGAAGAAGAGAAAAGGGAATATGAGGATCTGGGAGGAGATTACTGATGCAGTTTGCCCATCTAGCCGATACACACATGGGTTATCGCCAGTACGGACTTACTGAGAGGGAAAATGATTTTTTCCAAGTGTTCAACCAGGCCATTGATGAAATAGTTAGTGAAAGACCTGATTTTGCCATTCACTCCGGAGATCTGTTTGAATATTCCAGGCCACCAACCAGAGCATTACTCACCGCGCAACAAGGTATTTTGAAGTTAAAAGAATCAAATATTCCAATTTATGCCATAGCCGGCAATCATGATGTTGTAATGCGTAAAAATGCACTTCCACCTCAAATTTTGTACAAAGACTTCGGTTTGAAACTAATAAGTCCTAAAAACCCCTTTTACCTGGAAGGGAACGTTTTCATAGGAGGTGCACCCTACACATCCAAATATCATTCAAAACAATTAGTTGAACGACTTGGGATTATTGAAAAGTCATCCATGGATTATGAAAAAAGAATTCTGGTCCTCCATCAGGGGATAGACCGTTACATCCCCTATGAATATGAGCTTAAAATTGGAGATGTGCCTAAAAGCTTCAATTACTGTGCATTTGGCCATATTCATGAAAGAGTGGTTGATGACTTTGGGGAGGGTAAACTGGCCTATCCTGGTTCCACTGAGATATGGCGCTCCAACGAGGTTGAAGGTTATAAAAAGAATGGTAAAGGGTTTTATCTGGTGGATATCAGTGGAGATATGCCTGAAATTGAAAATATTGACCTCAAACTTCCCCGGGAGTTTATAAAGGAAACCATCTTCTACAGCAAGATTCAAGAAGAGTTATCCCGGATTAACCAGTACATCCGCAGTCTCCAGAAGAAGCCCATACTTATGGTTACAGTGGAAGGGGGCGATTTCAATCGTTCTGAAGTGTATGAAACTTTGAACCAGTCATTATCTGACTTCTGTCTTGCGGTGAGGTCTAACTACCATCCAACATCAGTTAACAATGAGGATAATCCCTTTGAAAATGGGAAGGAAGCACTGGACATTAAAAAGATGATTGAACATAATCTTAGTGATTTTAACAGTGAAAAGGTTAATGAGCTTGCAACCGGGCTCTTAAAAGAACTGTCTGATGGGGATTTTAAGACAGCTGAAATCATGGTCCGGAATTTCTACGAGGATTTATATGATCATTGAAAATCTTCACATTAATAACTTTAAATCTCATAGGAACACCCATATCGAGTTTGATACAGGGATATCCATAATAATAGGTGGAAATGGTGCTGGTAAGTCCAGTATCCTTGAAGCAGTGAGTTTTGCACTTTTTAAACAATACACCAGTAAAAGAATTGAACAGCTTATAACCATTGGCCAAAAGCGAATGTCAGTTGAGATCCAGTTCACCACCAATGGCCGAACCTACCGGGTACTGAGGGAGCGGACAAGAACATCTTCCAAGGCCATTATGAAGATTAAAGAGGGTGAAAGATTCCAGTCACTGATTTCAGGGGATAAACAAGTGACACTGGAAGTTCAAAACCTTCTGGAGATGGATGGAGATCTGTTCCTCAATGCAGTCTACGTCCGACAGGGAGAAATAGCAGACCTGATTGAAAAAACATCATCTGAAAAAAAACAGATGATTGGAAGGCTTCTGGGTATTGATTCCCTTGAAAAAGCCTGGAAAAATTTGAAAATCATTCTGGACAAGTACAACGAACAAAAAATAAGATTAGAAGGTAAAATCGAATCCCTTAAAGACTTGGAAAGTGAATTTAAGAATAAAAAATATAAAGAAGATGAATTAGCCCTGAAAATTAAAGATATTAACCTTAAAAGAGAGGAGAATATTATTGAGTCTGATTTGCTCAGGGAAAAGAAGCAAATTTTGGATAAACGAAGTTTGGAATTTGAAAATGCTACCACTCTCCTGAAATCCAAGAAGGATTTTCAGGATCAGCTTGAGAAAACCGGACAGTATCTTGACGAACAATTAAGTGTAATTATCCTTAAAGAAGAAGAAATTACCAAGTTAAAACCCAGGTTAAAGAAACTGGATGTTTTGAAAAGTCTTGCCGATAAAAGTAAAGAATTAAAACATTTGCAGAAGGATAAAGAAAGGTTAAGCACAATTTTGAATGATATTAAACGTTTTGAAAATGTTTTAAATGAAAATGAGCAGGATTATAATGATTATTCTCTTTTAGACAGTGAAATTAATAATTTACAGTATGCTAAGGATCAGTTTGAGGGAAGTCGGGTTCTTATAGAGCAGTACACAGTAAGAAAGTCTAAAATTAAAGATAAAATGAAGGAATCTCTGGGAAAAATAAGGGGTGTCCTTGAAGAATCCAACCAGGTTTTGGATACTTGTTTTGATTCTGCTGAAGAGTTTGAAAACCACCTATCCACGTTTAAACCTCAATTAGAGGCACAAATCAGGGAAACTTCTGATTCTATTCAGGACATTAAAAGGGAGCTGTCTAATTTACAGGTAAAAAATGAGAATCTGGAAAAACCTATCCATGAATTGGAGCATGTTAAAGACCTTTGTCCCATCTGTAAATCAGATATAACCCCCCATAAAAGGGAGGAACTGATAACTGATTACCAATCTGAAATAAAGGATAATAATTTAAGATCAGAGGATTTAAAGGAAAAATTAAAGGGATTTGAAGATAAGAAGAAGACTTTAGACTCCCAGCAATCCAAAATTCAGAGTATAAATCTGGAAATCCTAAAGGAATACCTGAACTCAGTAAATGATAATCAAAAAGAAATTGATAACATCAATTCCAGTCTTCAGGAACTTCAAAAGAAGATAGTTATTCTGGAGAATATTGAAAACGATATTCAACGAAATAAATCTCAACTGGCAGCCATTAAAGGAAATTATGAGAAATATCTTACTGCCCGTGGTTCTTTAGAGTCCCTAGGCGACTATAAAGAACAAGTGGTAAGGTTAGAGGAAATTAATGTACCAATAAGGGATTTGAAGAAAAATATCAGTGCTCTTATGGAAATTGCAGGAGACAGTGTGGAAAACCTCCCTGAAGAAATAGCTTACCTTGAACAATTGAGTAAAAAACAGCAGCACTTAATGGGGGAAGTCAGTCAGAAAGATTCCCTACTTCAGCGGATTAATGAAAATCAAAGTCGTATCCAGGAAACTATTGAAGAATTGAACAAAGTGGAAAAAGTAATTAATGAATTAAATTACAATCCGGAATCTCATGAAAGGGTTAAAAAGGAGTGGGACTTGAAAAATGAGGAATTAATGGATCTGGGTGGCCAGAAGCAGTTGCTGGTAGGACAACTTGATCAGCTATCACTCTCCCTTCAGGAAATAGAAGAGAAATTAGATTCTCTTAAAAAATATAAAAAGGAATTAAAGAATCTTAAAGACTTTTTAAAGCTTTTAAATGTTATAAGGGACATTTATAGTAAAGATGGTGTTCAGAAAGATTTGAGGAACCTGTCACGACCTCTTATTGAGGAAAAGACTAGAGAGTTATTTGAAAAGTTCAATTTTGAATACTCTGATGTGAGGTTGGATGAGGATTACGATGTGACCATCTACGGCCCCGGTGGTGAAAGCAGCCTGGACATGATCAGTGGTGGGGAAAAAATAGCAGTGGCCCTTGCATTAAGGTTAGGAATAACCCAGGTACTCTCCGGAGGCACTTTAGAGATGATAATGCTGGATGAACCCACCATACACCTGGATGTCTATCGCCGACAGGAACTTATCGATCTACTCAAGAAGATGTCCATTATACCCCAGATGATCATTGTTACCCATGATACGGACCTGGAAGATGCTGCTGATAACATTATGAAGATCGAAAAAGAAGAGGGTGTTTCTTTTCTGGTGGAATCTTAATATTGTCAATATTTAAATTTTTTAAACTAATAAAGGATTAAAACAATTTTCCACAGATAATTACACTTTTTCAGCAGAATAAATAACTATACTTATTTCTTTTGCCACAATATCCTTAATTACCATTCCAAATGCCCCGAAATGTTCAGTTTTCAAGTGGGCATCTAATACTTCCCTGTTTTCCCATTGTTCCAGCATTATCAGGACATCCTCATCTTCAGTGCTGGCATATAGATCATAGCTGATGCAACCGGGTTCTATACGTGTGGATTTAATCAGATCATGGGAGTTGGAAATAATTTCATCTCGCTTAGTGGGTTTGGCAGTTATGGTAGCAGTTACAATGATCATTTGCATTCCCCCTATAATTCTATTTAAAAATACATTAACTCTATTTAAAATACATTTTTGAGTTATTTAGCATAATCATTCATTTCTTTATTTTAACGGGATTTTATCCAGATTAATATTCCAATAACCATCAAACCTGTTCCTAAAATCTGGAATCCTTTTCCATGTGTATAATAGTACCCTAAATAAACATCTAAAGCATTGATAACCCACATACCAATTCCAATTATAATTATAATTAAGGTCAGTGCTGGTTTGTTGTAGTTAATTTTCATGTTAAAAAGAAAATTATATAAAATACACTTTTTGTCTTCACAGTTATTTTTTTGAAAAAAATAGGATTTTTTGAAAAAATAGACAAGTAGTACTTCGTATTTTTTTTATCTCCCATCTTTTTCTTCTTGATAGCCCTTGTTATTCCCCCTCCACCATGACACGAATACTCCTATAAAGCACAGTGCAGTGAAAACTACGAAACATAGCTGTATACTTTCCAGTAGCGCCGGGTATTGGCTGGGTGTTATCTGTACCCGTCCAATAAAGAGGGCGAAGACCAGGGTGGCTATTCCTATACTCATGGTCTGACCGATGAGTCGCATGGTGCTCACTGTGGCTGAGGCCACTCCGTAGAATTTGCGCTCCACTGAACCCATGATCACGTTGGTGTTGGGTGATGAGAACAGCCCGAATCCCAGTCCCAGCACTGCGAGTCCTATGATTATATCATTGATGGAGGTGTTGCCGTCGATGAATGTCAATGTAAATAGTGCCAGGGTGACTGTGGCCATCCCGGTGGTGGCAATGAGCCGGGCATCAATGCGGTCCGACATTCTACCAGCAATGGGAGCAGTTATAGCCATGACTATGGGTTGAGCTACCAGTATGAGGCCAGCGGTCTGTGGTTCCAGTCCCTTAATGTACTGGAGATAATAACTCAAAAGTAGGGTAACCGCGAAGGTGGCGCTGTAGTTTATGAGGGCAGCCACACTGGAGAATGTGAAGGCTGTATTTTTAAACAACCTAACATTGAAAACAGGACTTTTAATCCGGAGTTCCCACCTAATAAAGGCAAAAAATCCAGTAACACCCAGGATTAACATTACCCATCCATCTATTTGGGGTAGACTGGAAAATCCGTACATCACCAAAAACAGCATGAGACTGTAGAGTATGGAACCCACATAATCGAATTTTTCTCCCTTGGACGCTGCCCATTCATCATTGAGTTTCCAGAAGACTATGGCTGTAACCAGCAGCCCGAATGGTATCATCAACAAGAACAGGCTCCTCCAACCAAGATACTGGGTCATGAACCCACCTATAACCGGGCCAAATGATAAACCAACATAGACCGCTGCTACGTTGATCCCTATTGCTTTTCCCCTGTGCTGGGGTGGGTAAACTGAGCTGATTATGGCCAGTCCAGTTACGAAGATCATTGCCGAACCAATACCCTGCAGTATCCTTGATCCTATCAATGCATAAGCAGTGGGGGATAAGGCACATAACAGTGATGCCACGGTGAATATGATTATCCCGTAGGTGAAGATCTTCTTCATACCGTGTATATCTGCCACTCTACCGAAGGGAACTGCAAATATGGCAGCTGCCAGCAGGAATCCGTTGGTAACCCAGTTCAAGATAATTGCATCTGCACCGAAATCCAGTCCAATAGCTGGTAGGGCTATGTTAACCGATGATCCCATGAAGGGTGTGAAAAAAGAAGCTATGGTGGCTGCTAAAAGTGCAGCGATTTTAATATCATTACTAACTTTAGGGAAGTTATCATTAGGGGCCATTAAAGTCACCAGACCTATTTAGTATTCTATTAAATTATAGATATTCTGTTAGATTTGATTAATGAATTATAGTAATTAAATGGAATGCAGGATTATCAATAAATTAGGTAAGTTAATGGAATTCAGGATTATCAATAAATTTATGAGATTAATGGAATGCAGATGTTTAAACAGATAAAATGATTCATCAAATTTAAAAAATTAAAAAAAAATAGGGAGGATGTGTCTGAGGTGCTCTCAGACAATGTTGTGTTTCTGTAGGAGGAGTAATTCCTCGGTGGAAACTTTTTTACCCTCTAAGAACTTACGGTAGATTTCTTCGGCTTTCTCCTTTTCCTCGGAGTTTTTCTTACGCACGATTTCATCTTCAGCGTTTCGTTCCTTGGCTTTAACTTTGTCCATGCCTTTGTTGGCTTTCCTTATTTTACCAAAGGTGGCTTTAACCTCATCATGAACTTTGTTTGCCTTTTCCCGGGTTTCTATGAATTTCTGATGAGCTGCGTCTGCCTGGCTTCGGATTTCGTCGATGTTGCGGAAGTATTCCAGCATTTTCTCATGGGTTTCCTGTGCCTGGTCAGATAACTCCACCACTTTAGCATGGTGGGTTTCAGAAACTTCTTTATGTTTTAAGGCTTCACTACGACTTTCCTCATCTTCCTGCATGCCCTGAAGCTTCTTACGGAGATCGGTAACCTTTTTAACCAGTTCATTTTCTTTTCGGATGTCTAAAACTCTGGTTTCAATGGTTTTTTCCAGACGTTTTATTTCATCCTCAATCTGAACGGCTTCCCTTCTTCCGGAGGTCCATTCCATTTTTTTGTAGGCTTGATGGGCTTCATCTCGTAGTTTTTTATATTTCTTAACTTCCTGGTTAATCTGATCCCTTTCATCCCTGTATTTCAGGGCATTGTCCAGGTTTCCTCTTATCTGGGAGTTAAGTTCATCCCGTTCTTGACGGAATACTTTAGCCTCATCATTTAATTTGTCTCTTTGGGTTGTGAGTTCTTTAAGGGTCTTTTCCAGATCCTTTTTCTTGGATAAAAGTTCGGGGAAGCTTTCTTTAGGTTCTTCTTCAGCCTTTTTAGAAGCTTTTTTATCAGAACTTTTATCAAATATTTCCAGTAATTCTCTTAGGTCCTTATTTTCAACGATGACGTCTGCTATTTCTTTTAACACTGGTTTAGCGTTAAATGCTATTCCTAGACCTGCTTCTTCAAGCATGGAAATATCATTGGCACCATCACCAACTGCAGCACATTCTTCGGCTGAGATTTTTTCCAGTTTCATTAGTTCCTGGAGAATTTCTTTTTTCGAGCCATCTACCAGTGGTCCGGTTACTTCACCAGTAAGAATGCCGTCTTTTTCCTGGAGTGTGTTGGAATACACGTAGTCCAGGTCAAGTTCGTCTTTCATGCGCTGGGCAATGACATCAAAACTGCCGGTTATGGTTGCTATTTTGTAACCCCTCTTTTTGAGCTCTTTAACACTGTCTTTTGCCCCTTCCATGAGGGGGATTTCCAGCATTACCTTGTTGATATCTTCAACTGATGCTCCTTTCAAGAGTGAAACTCTTTCTTTCAGGGCGGTTCCAAAATCTAATTTTCCTTCCATGGCTTGACTGGTTATTTTGGAAATTTCTTCGTCTACTCCAGTTAATTTAGCCATTTCGTCTATGACTTCACCGTCTATAAGGACGTTATCAAGATCAAATGCGATAAGTTTAATCAAAAGATCACCAAATATTTACGTAAAAAGATAGAATTATAATAAATCTAATTCAGATAATCTTTCTTTCGTTTTTTCTACACCAAGCTGTGCGTCGGTTGTGGTTTTTGCACCTGTGCATACTACTTTTCCAGATCCAAATAGTAATAATACTACTTTGGGTTCACCCAGTCGGTAAACCAATCCAGGGAATTGTTCTGGTTCGTATTCGGTGTTTTCCAGGTCGAGGGCTACTGCCTCTAAGTTGAGAGTTTTTTCCAGATTGGCAGAAGCGACAATGTTCTGGACTTTAATTTCAAATTCGTGGGGTATATCCGGGTCAAGGGCGCGCATCTTGTCTACTGCTATGTGTATTGCTTTTTTAGAGTCCTCTATGGACTTTGCTCCAGTGCACACCAATTTACCGGATCCAAATATTAGGGCTGCGGTTTTAGGCTCTTTAAGCTTGTAGACTAATCCCGGAAATTGTTCAAGGTTATATTCTACACCTTCCAGCGCTGGTGCGACTTGGGGAAGGTCTACGGACTTTCCGAGCGTTGCGGAAGCCACTATGTTCTCCACTTTGATTTCAACTTTTGTCATCTAACATCCTCCCATGGTTACTTTACTTAACCATGTGCTATTTTATTCTTTTATAAAAGGCTTTATATAAATTATATAAAATGACCGTGAATTGGACATAAAAATAGTTAGTTTTATACTACCAATTTTTTATAAAAAGACTCATTATCTCACTTTCGTCTATGGTATGTTCATGACCATATATATTAGTTTCCCGATTATAGGTTTATTAAAGATCTTACTAATGATTTTTATTCTCCCTAAAAATTATATTCTCCCCTAAAATAGAGCCCCATTCTCATGAGGGTAAGACCAATTAATCAGGATAGAATTAAATGAGTTATTATCAGATCATGTGTAATCTATATTCTACATTAATAAACCTATGCTCACACTAAACATATTAAAGAATATGGTAACATAATAATCAAGACTTACTTGATCTTATAAATCTAGGGTGACATCAAATGTTTGGTCCCAAAGTTTACCAACAACAACTCGAAGAACTTGGAATTGACGGAGTGGAAATAGATGTTTCAACCATTGAAATGGCCATGCAAACCCTTAATGAGCTGGAAGAGTATGAAGACATCTTGAAAAAGATGAGACACAACATTAGGATGGATATTAGGAATATTAGGAAAGAGTATTTGTCGCTTTTAAAGGAATTGAATCCTTCACCAGAAGAAGCCCGGAAAAAAAGCTCTCGGGAAATTCAAAAAAGAATAAAAAAGAAGAAATCCATTTTAAAAAAGAGAGATACTAAAATAAAGTCCTACGAACTTATAGAGAATATGATTGATAATTATTTGACACAGATAGATGATGCCCGTATCTATATAAGAAATTCAATAGAAAGACGAGTGGGATGAACCGGGTTAAGCATAGGTTCAATATAAAATTATTTTTTAGGAGTTTAAGATGATAGAAGTGGAAGTTAAAGCCCACGCACCCCAAGATCTGGGTGCATTAGAAGAAAAACTGGTTAAAATTGATGCCCGGAGAGTTGGGGAGGAATTTCAGGAGGACCTTTATTTTAACGCACCTCATAGAGACTTCGCCCAGACTGATGAAGCCCTTAGAATAAGAAAAGTCATAAGTGGAGCTTCAGAAAAAATATTCATAACCTACAAGGGTGCCAAGATGGATGAAGTGAGTAAAACCAGGAAAGAAATCGAAGTGGGGGTGGAAGATGCTCATAAAGTGGCTGATATTTTCCAAAACCTCAGTTTCCGTCCAGTGGCAACAGTGCGAAAGAATCGAATTATTTACACCATGAATGATCTGATTATAACTCTGGATGGAGTTCAGGGAGTGGGTAATTTTGTGGAGATTGAAAAAGAAATTGAAGAAGGTGAGGACACCAAAGAAGCACTGGATGAGATTTTTGCCACCTATTCAATGATGGGGATAGAAGATGGTTTTGAAAGAAGATCTTACCTGGAATTGATGGATATTCATAAATAATCAAATAATTCCTAGTTAAAATCTCTCCATTAAATTATGGTGAATAAATAATGTTTAATTCCAGTAATATCATAAAAACAGTTGTTTTTTTAGCAGGATATGAACAATTGAAGATTTAACCAATGGAATGCCACTTCACCGGCAGCCGGAAGATGTTAGCCGGAGAATTCGAGGATAAAAACGAAAAGTTCATTTATATTTAAATAATAATGATCCAAGATAAGTCTATAGATATTTATATCCATGGATTAATCCAGTGGAAATAATAGTTTTCCAGGAAAACAGGTGTTTAAAAATTAAAACTCCCACATATGATTATTGAATTGAATTCAACATTTATTGCATATTTATATCTAAAAGAACAGGTGGTAATGTTTTGAAATATTTCGTGAGTCCCTTTAACCAGTCAGTTGATTTAAAGTTTCCGGAAAATATCACTGTTTACGATACCACACTCCGGGATGGTGAACAAACACCCGGTGTCTGTCTTAGAACACCAGAAAAGCTTCAAATCGCACGAAAACTCGATGAACTGAAATTACACCAGATTGAAGCAGGATTCCCCGTAGTGTCCCATGAAGAAAGACGTTCAGTGAAGGCCATTGCAGATGAAAATCTAGATGCAAAGATATTAGCCCTTTCCCGTACCAAAAAAGAAGATATCGACATAGCCCTGGATTGTAATGTAGATGGAATAATCACTTTTCTAGGAACTTCCGCCCTTCACCTCAAACATAAACTTAAAGTAAGCCAGGAAGATGCCCTGAATATATGTATGAACTCAATTGAACACGCCAAAGATCATGGCCTATTTGTGGCTTTCTCAGCAGAAGACGCAACACGTACTGATCTGGACTTTTTGAAGAATATTTACAAGAAAGCAGAGATTTACGGTGCTGATCGGGTGCACATAGCCGATACCGTGGGAGCAATAAGCCCCCAGGGTATGGATTATTTGGTACGAGAGTTAAAAAAGGAAATAAACATAGAAATAGCTTTACACTGTCATAATGACTTTGGAATGGCCCTATCAAATTGTATTTCAGGTTTACTGGCCGGTGCCAGTGCAGTTTCCACCACAGTCAACGGGATAGGCGAAAGAGCAGGTAACACCTCCCTGGAGGAACTGGTGATGACACTCCTTCTAATCTACGGAGTGGACCTGAACTTCAACATTAGCGTGTTCTATGAGCTTTCCCAGATGGTGGAAGAACTTACCAACATGAAAGTTCCAGATAACAAACCCATTGTGGGTAAAAACGTTTTCCGACATGAATCTGGCATACACGTGGATGCAGTTATTGAAGAACCTTTAACCTATGAACCATTCCTCCCAGAACTCATAGGTCACCAGAGACGGATCGTACTGGGCAAACACTCAGGTTGCAGAGCTGTGAAGGCCAAACTGGATGAATGCGGGATCAATGTTACCAAGGATGAACTGTGTAAAATCGTGGGAATGGTGAAGGAAAAACGGGAAGAAGGAAAATACATTAACGATAACGTTTTCAACGACATCGTGCGTTCAGTGCGAGGACCATTTAATTTTTAATACACCCATAATTGGAATGAAACTGTTAAACAGAATTAATCTAACCGATTAATCAAAAATAAGGGTAGAATAAATAATCATATTTACTCGTATATAATGGTGTTTTATCTATGAATATCACTGAAAAGATACTGGCCAATGCTTCCGGAGCAGAAGAAGTTCATCCAGGAGAGATCATCGAGGTACAGGTAGATCTGGCCATGACCCATGACGGAACATCACCTCCCACCATCAACACCTTCAATAAAATCGCCAGCAAGGTGTGGGATCCGGATAAGATCGTCTTAGTCTATGACCATAATTTACCGGCAAATAACATTGGTTCTGCTGAATTCCAGAGAATAACCAGGGATTTTGCTAGAAAACAGGGGATCAAAAACATTTACACCCATGGAGAAGGAATATGCCATCAGGTACTTCCTGAAGAGGGTTTTATCAAACCAGGTACTGTAGTGGTTGGTGCTGATTCCCACACCTGTACCTACGGAGCTTTTGGTGCCTTTGCCACTGGTATGGGTGCCACTGATATGGCAGTGGTATATGCAACAGGAAAAACATGGTTCATGGTCCCAGGAGCATTGAAAATTGAAGTGGATGGAATTTTAACCAAACATGTTACGGCCAAAGACCTTATTCTCCATATAATTGGTAACATAGGTTCCTATGGTGCTACTTATAATTCCCTGGAATTTGGTGGAAGCACGGTTCAGGATATGGGTGTGTCTGGTAGGATGACCATGTGCAACATGGCAGTGGAGTCCGGGGCCAAAAATGGGATAATGGAACCAAACCAGGCCACGTTAAAGTATTTAAAAGAGCGGAATGTTGAGAATTTCCAGATATTCAATTCAGATGAGGATTCTGTTTATGAAAGGTCTTATCATTTCCAGGTGGATGACCTGGAACCTCAAGTAGCATGTCCCCACAACGTGGATAATGTTCACCCGGTTTCTCAGGTTTCTGGTGAAAGTATCGACCAGGCCTTTATCGGTTCCTGTACCAATGGTCGACTGGAGGATCTGCGTCAGGCTGCCCAGGTGCTAAAAAATAAAAAAGTTCATCCGGATGTTAGACTCATCGTGTCACCGGCCTCTCGCCGAATTTATCAATCAGCAATAGCTGAAGGAATCATAGAAACATTCCTGGAAGCTGGAGCCATCATCATAAACCCGGGATGTGGACCCTGTTTAGGTGCTCATATGGGTGTTTTAACTGCAGGGGAGGTGTGTCTGTCCACCACCAATCGTAACTTCGTGGGCCGGATGGGTGATCCTTTATCTGAGGTGTACCTGGCTAACCCGGCGGTGGTGGCTTACTCTGCCATTCACGGTGAAATAAGAAATCCCAGTGAATAAAAATGGACCAAAAAATCTTTGAAGGAATAAAACAGATTGAAAAAACGCTAGGAACTCTTTCCAGCGCCCAGAAGATACTTTTAGCTACTGATGGCTCGGTAACCACCATCCTGGACGTTCTTAAGGGGCATGTGAATATAAGGACCCTGGTGCAGGAATTCCTGGAAGCAGATGAAGAAGCTGCCTCTCTCCTGGACATTGAAGTTGGTGACACCATCAACTACCGGGTGGTGGTTATTGAGGGTCGCCAGCCCCTGATATATGCCATCTCCATGATACCCCTCAAAAGGTTGAACAATGATTTTAAGGAGGATCTCATCAAGGCAGATATTCCCATTGGCCGTATTCTCCGCAAACATAACATTGAATCCCGCAGGGAGATAAAATCAGTTTCAGTTGAAGAACCAGGACCAGAAATGGTGGAAATCTTTAAAACCAACAGCCCCATGTTAAGGCGGACCTACAACATAATCCATAAAGACCAGGTGCTCATTTGGCTGATGGAAACCTTCCCCCATAGTCTGTTTAAAGATTAAATTCATTTTAATTGAAATATACGTTATTTTATCAAAAATAAATTACAAAGATTATATGAATTGAACTTAAGAGAAATATAAATCTAAATTAATAATGTTTTAGTTAAATCCAAATTAATGATTTTTTAGTGATTAAATATTTGTCATAATCTAATGGGGTTGGATTAGTATGGGTGTGAAGTTTAAGGACATAGTATCTCCTGAAGAAATTAGATTTGAGGATCTGGATGGTAAAGTAGTGGCTCTAGATGCAGCCAATGTCATTTACCAGTTTCTTTCCAGCATCCGTCAGCTTGACGGTACTCCTCTCAAGGACCAGAATGGAAGAATAACTTCTCATTTTAGCGGAATACTATACCGCACATCATCTCTTGTTGAAAAAGGGATTAAACCCATCTACGTTTTTGACGGCCAGTCCAGTGCTCTTAAAAAAGAAACCCAGAAAAAACGAAAGGAAATAAAGGAAGAATCAGAGCGAAAATGGAAGGAAGCCTTAGAAGAAGGGCGTTTAGATGATGCCCGAAAATTTGCAGTTAGATCATCCCGGATGTCCCCAGAAATCGTGGAAGGTTCCAAAAAACTCATTAAACTCATGGGAATTCCATATATCCAGGCTAAAGGGGAAGGAGAGGCCCAAGCATCATATATGGTGGCACGTGGAGATGCATGGTGTGTTGCATCCCAGGATTATGATTGCATGTTATTCGGAGCCCCCCGCATGGTTAAAAACCTGACCATCAGCGGAACTCAGAACACCCCCGAACTCATTGAACTGGATAAGATCCTGAGAAACCTGGATATAACACGTGAACAACTGGTAGATCTGGCCATTATGGTGGGCACAGATTTCAATCAGGGAATTAAGGGAATTGGAGCAAAAAAGGGTTTGAAACTCATTGAAAAACATGGAGACATATTCCAAATCCTGGAAAAACTGGATATCCAGCTGGATGTTGATCCCCACATCCTAAGGAACATGTTCCTTAACCATGACGTGGATTCAGATTATGATCTGAAATGGCAGAAAGCAGACGAGCAGGGTATTGTGGATTTCCTCTGTGGAGAACATGATTTCTCAGAAAACAGAGTACTGAGTGCTGTGGATAAACTCAAAAAACTGCAAACCACCCAGAGTAGCTTGGAACAGTGGTTTTAGAGAGATAAAGACCCCAAACTATTTGTAAAATACTGCAATTAAAAGAAGAAATTAAAATAATAATTGTAATCAAGCAGCAGTCCTTAAAAAAATCCTAAAATGGGGGATAATCCCCGAAAAATTCCAGGGCATACTTGCGTGCTGTTTCCACCTGAGAAGGGTATACTTCTTTCATTCTTTTTTCCACTTCATTGCGACTATTTGAACCAGCAAATATCCTTAAAACTTTCTTATAAACATCTAAAGAATCCTGTGAAGGATTGCATGGCATTTCCAGTGTGATGCAAACATCATCCCGGGTAAAAAGGGCGGTTCTGATATTGGGGGATGCTGATCCCAAGAGTACCCCTTTACCCAGTTCTATGAGTGGTGGAACCCCTTCGTTGATCCATCGCATAGGAGAGGTCAGTTTATTATAGCTTTCTTTTTTATAACAGTGCGCTTCCACGTACATCTGGGGTTTATAATAGTTAATCAGATAAAGAATTTCTTTACCAACCTTGGATTCATAGTAAAGTGGATCAAGGGTGCTCCGGTAGAGGCTCACGTCACAGTTGTGAATCACCAGTTTCCCTTCATCTACATCATCATTCTGGATCTCTTGAAGGGCTTTAATAGTGCTCAAACCTTCCCTTCCATGCACTCCACCTATAAAAAGCCGGTTAATTCCGTTTCCTTTGTCTATGATTTTAAAGTATGCCAAAAATCATCACCTGATTAATTCATCTAGAAGGTTTTATTGAAATTAAATGTTCATGGTTCTTTTATTACATTTAAATGAGTTATATTCATTAAAAATTAGAAATGCACCTTCTAATTGCTTGATCTGTTTGGGATTAACCTTAAAATTCCCTTCCCTGATCACATAATTTATTAATTTCTCAAGGTCCTGATAGTTCTTTAAATCTGTTTCCAGTGCCTTTTGTTTAATTTCCTGAAATGCAGGGTGGAAGTTCAGGGAATAATCCTTAAAATAAGTATTCAAAGTTTCAACCTGTTGTGGGTAAACCTGGCTTAGTTTCTCCATTATTTCCAGACGGTTACTGGATCCTGCAAGTATTTCCATGATTTTGTGACATGTTTGCAATGATTCTTCCGATGGATTGCATGGTATTTCCAGGATAAATGGAAAATCATCTAAATCAAAAAATACAGAACGAATAAGGGGAGAAACAGAACCAATTAAAACTCTATCTTCAAGTTCCACCAGACCAGGTACTCCGAAAAATTCTTTCCTATCTTTTCTCGTGAGTTTTAAATAACTATCCCTGTGGTAGCAGTGCAGCTCTAAGTAAATATCCGGCTTATTCTTCTGTATTAAACCCATAAGTTTGCTGCCTGCAAGAGAAAGGTAGTAAAGGGGATCCAGAGTACTCATGTAGGGACTGGGAGGGAAATTACTCAAAACCAACCTCCCCTCATTGACCTGGATATTTTTAGCTGGTTCAATGGCATGGATGGTGCTTGAACCTTCTTTACCGTGCACTCCACCTGCAAACAGGCGTGAAGTTCCTCCTTTAGCACCAATTTCTTTTAAAAAACTCACTTCCATATTATTATGTTCCCTGTTCCCATCCTTCCAAATATTCAACCTGTTTTTCGGTCAGATCATCAATTTCAATGCCCATGGCTTCTAATTTAAGTCGTGCCACGTGCAGGTCTGCTTCGTCAGGTGTTTTATGTACTCCCACTTCCATTGATGTGTTTACCAGTTGTTCGGCAGATAGGGCCTGCATTGCAAAGCTCAAGTCCATGATCTCAGCAGGGTGTCCCTGTCCTCTTTCACCGGCAAGGTTAACCAGCCTTCCTTCGGCAAGGAGGTATATTCTGCGGCCGTCATCCATTACAAACTCATCAATGTCCGCTTTCATTTTTCCCTGCTGTACAGCCATCTGGTCCAGGTCTTCTCGGTTTATCTCCACGTTGAAGTGACCGGAGTTGGCCATTATACATCCGTCCTTCATTACTTTAAAGTCATCTCCGGAGATAACATCGACGTTTCCAGTGGCAGTAATCAGTATATCTGCATGTTTAACTGCTTCACGGACCGTCATGACCCTGTAACCATCCATACGTGCCTCTAATGCCCTTATAGGATCAACTTCAGTTACAATTACGTTGGCTCCAAGTCCATCAGCGCGCATGGCGATCCCTCGACCACACCATCCGTATCCACATACTACAATGTTTTTTCCAGCTATTAGTACGTTAGTGGAGCCCATTATAGAGTCGAAGGTTGATTGCCCGGTTCCGTAACGGTTGTCGAATAGGTATTTGGTGTATGCGTCGTTAACTGCTATTACCGGGAATTCAAGAGCCCCATCAGCGTGCATGGACTTCAGCCGGTGAATTCCGGTAGTGGTTTCCTCACAGGCCCCTTTGATCTTGTCCAGGACATCCCTTCTTTTTCGGTGGATCAGGAATATCATATCTGCACCATCATCTATGATGATATCTGGCTTATGATCCAGTACCATGTTAATGGTCTGGTAATATTCTTCAGTGGTTTGCTCTCTCCAGCCATACATGTTAAGGCCTAGGCTGGCACCAGCGGCAGTGGCATCATCCTGTGTTGAAAGTGGATTACAACCAGTCATTACCACTTCTGCCCCTCCTGCCTGGAGTGTTAAACCCAGGTTGATGGTTTTGGGTTCCAGGTGCAGGCAGGAGCCTATGGTGATTCCCTCAAAGGGTTTTTCTTTTTTGAAACGTTTTTTAATGGTTTCCAGGACTGGCATGTGCCTCTGGACCCATTCAATCTTCTTTACACCCTGAGGGGCTAATTCCATATCTTTTACTTTATAAGGCATTGTTATCACCGTTACATCCCATGTCAAATTGATATTAAAAAAACTTATTTAGATTATAAATGTTAATTCTCTATTCTCATATAATAAGTCTCCCTGTTTAATGATAATAATTTACTTTTTTAATTTAAAAACATGGAATTAACAGGACAAAAATGGAATTAACAGAACAAAACAATAAGTGAATAAAACAAGTAGATGCAAATGAAGAAAACAATTACGTTCGAAAATAAGGAAATAATAAAAAAGGAAAAGATTCCATGAATTTGTGGAATCTCCTCCATTTAGGTGTGGAATCCCCCCATTTGGGGGATTTTACGACTTAGTGCTTTGTAGATGTTCTAATGATACTGTACCATGTCTACTTTTTCCTCAGTTTTGACCTTTTTCATGGCTTTTTTGAAGTATTTCATCTTCACTTCTTCGGCTTTGAGGTCATCCCGCATGGTCAGCATGACTGCTTCCCGGCATACTGCTTCAATATCGGCACCCACGTATTTTTCAGTGTTTTTAGCCAGGTATTTCAGGTCCACGTCATCAGCCAGGGGCATGTTTTTAGTGTGTACTTTGAATATTGCCAGTCTGGCGGCCTCATCAGGGTCATCCACCTTCACGTGTCGGTCAAACCGACCGGGTCTTAGAAGTGCTGGGTCCATGATATCCACCCTGTTGGTGGCAGCAATTACTGCCACATCCTGCAGTTCTTCTAATCCATCGATTTCAGTGAGTAGCTGGTTTACTACCCTCTGGGTAACTCCACTGTCGGTGCTGGAACCTGATCGGGCTGAAGCTATGCTGTCTATTTCATCGAAGAATATCACTGTGGGTGCAGTTTGCCTTGCCTTACGAAAGACTTCCCTTACACCTTTTTCTGATTCACCCACCCATTTGGAGAGTAATTCAGGTCCTTTGACAGCTATGAAGTTGGCCTTACTTTCGTTGGCAACTGCCTTAGCCAGTAAGGTTTTACCTGTACCAGGTGGCCCGTATATCAGCACACCTCGGGGAGGTTTGACTCCGAACTTGTCGAAACTTTCCGGATATTTTAAAGGCCATTCTACTGCCTCTTTAAGTTCCTGTTTGGCGCTTTCCAGACCCCCAATATCATCCCATTTGATGTCAGGTACCTGTACTAGAACTTCACGGAGTGCAGATGGTTGGACCTCTTTTAGAGCTTCTTTGAAGTCGGATTTCTGGATGATCATCTTTTTGAGGATTTCTTTGGGTATCTCTTCATCGGATTTGATATCCGGGAGCACCCTGCGGAGGACTCTCATGGCTGCTTCTTTACAGAGCATTTCCAGGTCCGCTCCCACGAAACCATGGGTGATGTCTGCTATTTCATCAAGATCCACCTTTTCATCCAGGGGCATTCCCCTGGTGTGTATCTGGAGGACTTCTCGGCGTCCATCCTTATCTGGCACTCCTATTTCTATTTCCCGGTCAAATCTTCCACCTCGACGTAGTGCAGTGTCCAGTGCGTCGGGTCGGTTGGTGGCTCCAATTACCACTACCTGGCCTCTGGTTTTAAGACCGTCCATCAGGGTTAGTAACTGAGCAACTACACGCCGCTCTGTTTCTCCGGATACTTCTTCCCTTTTGGGGGCAATGGCATCTATTTCATCTATGAATACTATGGATGGGGCGTTTTCTTCTGCTTCTTCGAAGAATTCTCGTAGGTTTTCTTCGGATCCGCCCACGTATTTGCTCATGATTTCCGGGCCCTGTATGGCAATGAAGTGAGCGTCACTTTCGTTGGCTACTGCCTTGGCCAGTAAGGTTTTACCTGTACCAGGTGGTCCGTGCATCAGGACTCCTTTGGGTGGTGATATTCCCAGTCTTTCGAAGAGTTCTGGTCGTTTCAGGGGTATTTCAATCATTTCCCTGACTTTTTTCACTTCCTCTTTGAGGCCACCTATGTCTTCGTAGGTGACGTCCACCAAGGTTTTCACTCCTTCCAGTTTGGATACGTCCACTGGATCGGTTTGAACTTCCACATCACTCATTTCAGTGATTTTAACAGCTCCAGCTGGTTTAGTGGATACAACTGCTAGTTTCAGTTCCCCCATGGGGCTGACATCTGTCATGGTGTCCCGGAAGAATTCATCGAATAAGCTTCCGCGCATGGCTGTTTGTTGCTGTTGCCGAATTCCTGTTACTATGATGTCTCCTTTGGATAGTACTCTACCCTGAAATGCTCCTTTAACATCTCCCCTAATCATGATTTTCTGATCCACTGGGGCCAGCACCACTTTCTGTGCTTCTTTAACCTGGGCTTTTCGTACGGTTACTTCTTCTCCCAGGGATGTTCCTGCATTTTTTCGGATGTATCCATCTATCCGTATGATTCCCAGCCCTATATCAGATTGGGATGAAGCCACAATGGTGGCGGTGAGTTTTCGACCTTCAATTTCGATCATATCTCCGTCCAGGAGATCGAGCTTTTCCATGCATGCCGGATCTATACGGGCTATGGATCGACCAACATCTGCCTGTGAAAAGGCTTCTGCTACTTTCAGTTTCATATCTTCGCTTTTAATAATAAATCCCCCTGTAAATTCTTTTATATCTTTAATAAAGATAATTTATCTCTTAAAAAATAAATATAAATCGTTTTTGTATTTAGTTAACTTATGTTACTTTAACATTGTAGATTCTAATATATAAAGGTTTCGGTTATATATTATTTATAGAATATGGGAAAAATGAATTAAAAAAATCATAAATTATACTTGGAAAATAAATAAAATCCCCCGCAAAACATTATCCTCCGATTTACCTGCTAAAAAATGATTAAAATAATTTTTAACGGATTATACCGCCAAAACCAATGAGTAATCCCTCAACCATGTTCTTTGACTCGGTGGAGATCACCTGGTAAGTGAAGGTGATGCTCTTTTTATCTTCAGGAATTTGACTACCCTGGTAAACATCTTTAACCTCGGATGTAACTACACCCTCCAGAGAACTAATGGCTTGGGATATAATTTCTGGCTTGGAACTTCCCGGTAAAACAACAGAGACATCAAAGGTCTTCAGGGGAAGATTACTCATTTTCCATGCCTGAAGTTCTTCAAAGCTTAGAACCTCAATGTTGGAAAGTTTAAGTTTCACAACCTTGCTGTTCTCATTTAAAATCACAAAATCAGGAGATAAAGATTCCAGAATACCAAGGTGAACCTTTCCAGAATACATGTGACGCAAACCCACTTCCAATCCCACAGAGTTTTTAAGAGTAGTTACCTCTGCATTCAGGGCGGATATGGCCTTGTCTGATCTTCCCAGAGATGCTTCCAGATCATTTAGGTGTTTGGCAGCCGAACTCATTGCTTTAACAAAATCATCCTGATTTTCTTGATTTACCATGGATTTGAGGTCATGGAATGTTTCCAGGAATGTTTCATGAACCTCGTGAATGTAACGGTTCTGTGTCTGTATAGAATAACAAAGGTAAGGATTCTGGGCTACAATCCGGGCTATCATATCCAGCATTAGACTGTAAATAGGGCTTGCGAACTTACGTGATTCTTTAACATCCACCTGCATCCTTTCAATGACACTGGCAATACAGATGTAGGCAAAATGGGTTAAACCCTGAACAATACTCATCATCCGGTCATGGAGTTCAGGACTGGTCTCCATAATTCTGGCCTGTTCTGAATTTAAAAACTCCACCACCTTAGGGTACCATTTCCCCTTCTCCAGAGGCGTGAGGACTATCACCTGTCCTTCCAGGGATCGTATTCTGGGACCGAACATGGGGTGGGTGGGAAGTACTTCCACGCCTTCAGGGGCGTGGTTTTGCATGATTTCTGCAGGTAATTCCTTTACAGAAGTCACATCCACCAGTAAAGATCCTTTCTGAAGGTGGGGGGCCACATCTTTTATGGTTTGAGGAGTAACTTCAATGGGAACTGCCACTATCACTACCTTTGCCCGGGATGCCGCTTTTATATTGTCAGATGTGTATGATACTCCCATTTTGCTGGCTATGGTCTCCCCCATCATTGAATTCCTGCCAGTGATGGTAACCTGACATCCCCTTCTTTGAAGAAAATTAGCTATCCAGTTTCCCAGTCCACGGGTCCCGCCTATAACCGCTACCTGCATAGAGTTATCTATTATGAGGAGAAGGATATTAAATTTTTCATATCATTTTACAGATGGTTAATGTAAATCTTTCATTCTAAAGTGAACCTCCATCTGCATCATTAGATATTAAACATCCTTTAAGATCCAATTTATTCAGCATCCTTTAAGATCCAATATTTGATATTTCCTATCCATGATTATATCTCCAGTGTTCCTACCTTCTCTTTACCTGCACTTCCTGCCATGACATCCAGTGTTTCCAAAAATTCCATGAGGCGAGGTTTCTGCATCACCTCTAAAAATCTTTCCAGCTGAATTTTTTGCTGTATGAATATTCCCCTACGTTTAATGGGGCGTCCAAACTCATCTAAAGGGTTTATTTCAACCATTATGCTTTCCGGATCACCCCTAGTTGGGGCTTTTATCAAGAATACGCCTTCTAAAGAGGTAGGAACTCTCTGCCATGGTTTAACATTTTCCAGGGTTTCTTTTATCTTGCTTTCTAGTTGTCTGTCCACTCTAATCACCACCCCCTGATATGTAATACCTTTTATATATAAGTTATGATTAAGAGAATAAAACTTATGAGTCAGATACAATAAATTAAAGGGATGTAGGAAAAAGATTTAAACATAAAATACGGAAAATATGAGGGTAAAAACTTCAAAAAAATTATTTTACTCACAAATTTAAAAAAAATAAATAAATTAATTCAAATAAAATAAAAATATTCAGATAATAATATATTAAATCAAAAAAAGGTACTAAAATGCGTATTGTTCACCAGGATGCCAAAAGAGGAATTATAGAGTTATTTCCCGAAACTTTGGATGATCTCTGGCATCTTTCCCATCTCATAGAACCAGGAGACCTGGTCTCATCCAGAACCACCCGCCGTATACAGGACACCACAGGAGAACGCCTGCGCAGTGACCGTGGTATTAAAAAAACATTTTTCATGGGCATAAGAGTTGAAAGCATTAACTTCCACAAATATACCGGGAAACTCCGGGCAAAAGGTGTTATTGAGAAGGGACCGGAAGATCTGGTTTCACTTGGTTCTCATCACACCCTGGATTTGAAGCTTAACAATTCTGTGAAGATACAGAAGGAAAGATGGTCTCGCTGGCACCGGAAACGGATCAAAGAAGCCATAGATGCATCTAAAATACCAAAAGCACTGGTGGTGGTAATAGAGGATGATAATGCCGATATGGGCATCCTGCGCCAGTACGGGGTGGAATATTACGGGCCCATCATTGGAGGGATATCCGGGAAGAGAATGGTGCAAAAAAACCGCCAACAGGTGATTAACAATTTTTACGACGATATCGTAAACACCATTCGAAAGTTTGAAGGGATTGAAGGGATGGTCATTGCCGGACCCGGTTTTGGTAAAAACGATTTCTACCAGTTTGTAAGTCAAAAATATCCTGATATTGCCCACATCTCCCGACTGGAAAGCACTGGTGCAGGAGGCAGATCAGGAATCCATGAGGTACTGCAGAAGGGTATCCTGGAGGAGATGGCTACTGAAGGACGTATAGCTCAGGAAATACGGATGATGGCCCGTGTTCTGGAGGAAATTGGTAAAACTTCCAACATGGTAACCTATGGGAAAAAAGAAGTTAAAACTGCTGCAGAAGCAGGTGCAGTGGAAGAGTTACTGGTAATTGATGAATTACTCCGGGAACGAGATGTAGAAAAAATCATGGACCTTACTGAGAACCTGGGGGGTAAGGTTATGGTCTTGAGCAGTGAACACGACGGTGGAAAACAGCTCAGTGCCCTTGGTGGAGTGGCTGCTTTATTACGTTATGCATTAAAAGTAGAGTAATATTCCATTTGACAATCTGAAGAAGAAGAAGAAGAAGAAGAAGAATAGATTTAATGGAGATTTAAATGAACATCACTGGAATGAATTCTGACATTATGCTCTTAACTGCTTTTGTTCTATCAGTTATCTTAACCTTCATCTTCCAGAAACTGTTCACCCATTTAGGAGGAAACCTTTACACCTCCATTCGTGGGGGAACACCCCGCGCTGTGGGTATTGCTCCTTTTATAGTTCTATTATTATTCTTCTCACCTCCAGGAAACTATTTAATAGGTTTAATAGGGATATTTGCATTTTTAGATGATATAATTGGAAGAAAAAAAATCAAAGGACTCCCCTTTGAATTCGGTCAATTGTCCCGAGGTATAGGGATGCTCATGGTTATGGTAGTTGGATATTTCTATTTTGGCCCAGCATCCATCCTCATTGCATTGATGATCCAGCCCATGAACATTGCAGATATGCAGCCAGGAACAGTATCGTCAACTGTGATTATAATGAGTCTGATTATGGCAATTCTCCTTTATCTGGCCACAGGTAATCCTTACTCTTCTGCCCTGATTATACTGGTGACCTGTTTGGGATATGCTCCACTGGACTATCAGGGAAAAATAATGATGGGGGAAGTGGGAAATCACTCCTTTGGTGTTGGCCTTGGAATAACATACACCCTACTGGCTGGTAACATAGCTAATTCTCATAATTGGGGAACAGGGGAAGTGTTTTTAGTTGTACTGGTTCTTTTAATAATCACTGCATTACTTATAGCATTCCTAAGACGAAAAAATCTTAAGAATTTCTTAGAAAACAACCTTCAAATCCAAAATCCCAGATACGGTGATTTATTGATGGATGTGTTAACTGGTGGTGGTTTGGGGGATCTTCTTCGTAGAGTCATATTGGGAAAACAGGATATAATAATAAAAAATAGGTTTTTAATGTTCTTAGGTCTGCGAAGGCTCTTTTATAATCCTTCTATTTGAATATTAAATTATTTGAATATTAAATTATTTGAATGTTTTATATTTCACCAAATAATTTCTTCAAAACCTATGAACACCTTTACATGTGCTTAATTTTCATTACATTAGAACTAGCTCTATCTTAATCTTTTCAAAAATTGCATTTTTATCTTCAAATTCCAGTAAATTACTTAAAAAACTGAAATAAGAGATTTCTTTAGCTAACTATTATTTTTCTTTAAATAAGAGCATGTTCCCCTACTAAAAATGGTTTTTTTACAGATCCCGATATTATTGTGATGATACTCACCATTTGTTGTGATAGTAGTCACTAAAAAAATTTAGAAAACTTTTAATGATGCCAATGACAAGATTAATCTTAGAAAACAATGTTGACATTCTGATTCAATTCAGACATGAATTGTTTTCAAACAACATGCATGTTTAAGGTAACAAGCATGTTTAAGGTAAACAAATGTTAAAAAAACGCATTAAATTTTAAGGCGTGAAAAAATTAAAAGGAGGTGAAAACATAACCAAAAAAACAAGTTTACTTCTTTTAGTAGCAGTAGTATTTACACTGGTAGCTGCGGGAGCTGTTTCAGCGGCTGATGAATCACCTGATGGATCATCCCTCACCACGACAACAGATTTGAATGATACCAACACAACCAACAACTCTTCTTCAACTTTACCTGACCCTAAACTTTACGATGAAAATGGAAATCTGGTTGGTTCCTATTCCACAATCCAGCAGGCCTATAACAACGCTGCTACTGGTACCAGCACACAAATGTATACCATAGAACTGGAAGAAAATGGAGTATTCACACTAACCGACTTTACAATAGCCAAAAATCTCATTTTCACTGTAGCCAATGGTGGAACCGCAACAATTCAAGGATCTAACGATAGATTGATCTACATTGCATCAGGTTACACAGTCTACTTCTACAACATCACCTTTGAAAATGGTCATGCCTCTGATGGAACCATATTACATCCAGATGGATATAATGGTGGAGGCATATACAACGAAGGTACACTATACCTTACAGACTGTGTCCTGAGGAATAACCAGGCCGGTGATGGTGGTAGTCTTACTTATGGGGGTATTGGTGGTGATGGTGGAGCAATCTACAACACCGGAAGTGCAACCCTAACCAACTGTGAGATCTACAATAACCGCGCTGGCGATGGTACTGATGGAGTTCCCGTCACTCATTCCAATGGTTTCCAAGGAGGTAATGGTGGTGCAATTTACAGTACCGGAACCCTCAATATAATCAACAGCGAACTGTACAATAACCTTGCAGGTAACGGTGGAGACGGTGTGATATTAGGTGATGGTGGTAATGGTGGTAATGGTGGAGCAATCTACAACACCGCAACCATGACTATAACCGATAGCCTGATCCACAACAACTTCGCAGGTGATGCTGGCGCCGGTGGTTACCAAGTAATCATTGGAGGTACCGGTGGAACTGGTGGAAACGGTGGAGCAATCTACAACACCGGAACTACAATCATAACTGACTCCCAAATCAACGAAAACATCGCTGGAGACGGTGGTAGTGGAGCTACCGGATCTGACGGTAGTGCGCTTTTAATCCATTATAATGGTTACTCCGGACACAATGGAGGTGTTGGTGGTTCTGGTGGAGCAATCTACAACACGAACCACTTGGAAATTTACGGCACCGAAATATCCGACAATGAAGCCGGTGTCGGTGGAAACGGTGGAAACGGTGGTAATGCCATTCAAGGATTAACTCCAAATAACGGTGGAAACGGTGGCCAAGGAGGCGCCGGTGGAAACGGTGGAGGAATATTCAACTCCAACTACCTACTCATCACCGAATCCACAGTAACATCCAACCGAAGTGGAAACGGTGGAACTGGTGGAAACGGTGGAAATGGAAGCAACCGATGGGGATGGCCCATAGCCATACCCTCAGGTAGTGGAGGTAATGGTGGAAACGGTGGAAATTCTGGTTCTGGAGCTGGTATCTACCACAGTGGAACCTACTTACTCGTTACCAGTAACAACCTGACCAATAACACCATTGGAACTCCAGGTAATGGAGGAGCTGCAGGTTTAAAAGGAAATGGAAATGGTGGTTCTAATGGAAATGCAGGTACCGGTGGAAACAATGGTACCGGTGGTGCAGTTTATCTAGCAACCAACATAGCATTACCCCAGATAAACTACAATCGAATCCTGAACAACACCTTACCTGATATTGCCAATTACAATGGAATCAGTGTAAACGCTGAAAACAACTGGTGGGGCACCAACTTTGAAGGTAGTAGCCCATCTATTGCCGGACGTGTGTCCAGTGGAGTGGATGCTGACCCATGGGTGATATTACGCCTGATTGTACCGGATCATATCTACAATGGTATCACAGTACAGTTCATAGGTGACCTTACCCAGAACAGTGATGGTAACCCAGTTGGAGGATACATCCCTAATGGTGTTGAAGCTAACTTTACAGCCACCAGGGGACTCATTGACCCAACACAGTACACCTTAAATGGTCAGGCTAACACTACTTACTCACCAACATCTTCAGGACCTGCTACATTCACTGTCAAGGTGGATAATCAAATTGTAACCGTTAATCAGAATGTAGAACCGCGGGCAGTTTTAGATTTCACTAAGTCAGTGTCTGATAGTACTCCAAACTATGGTGATCTGATTCATTTCATAGTCACGGTGCAGAATAATGGTCCGGATACAGCCACTGATGTGAATGTCTCTGACCTGCTTCCAGCAGGCCTGGTTTACCAATCCCACACACTCAACGCAGGATCATACGACTACACAACTGGATTATGGAGTATAGGAAGCCTAAAAACAGCTACAGGAGGCGTATACCTTGATATCATCGCCCTTGTCAATGGCACTGGATTCTTCAACAATACCGCAACACTGACTCAGTCAACTTATCCACAGGATGCTGTAAACAGGAGTGCCACTTTGAATGTGGATCCTGCTGCAATAATTTCTGTAACCAAAACCGACAACACCACAAACCACCAAGCCAACGTAGGTGACAACATAACCTTCACCATAACCACACACAACAACGGACCAGACAACGCCACAAACATAATCATAACCGACACACTACCACTCGGACTAGACTTCGTATCAGCAAGCAACGGCGGAATATACAACACCCTAACCAGAACCATAACCTGGACCGCATTCAACCTCAACTACGGAACACCTGACGTCATCAGAACATTCATCGCCACAATAAACGCAGACATGGCCGGAAACACTACAGGAATAACCAACACCGCCAACGCAACCTACACCGAATACCCACAATCAACAAGTGGAACCGACACACCCATCTACGTACCTTTAACTGATCTCTATATCCATAGCTGGGCCAGTAAAAATAACCCCTATGTGGGTGAAACCATGACTCTCACCTTTAAGGTGGGTAACAATGGACCAGATACTGCCCGTAATGTGATATTTACATTACCCATTCCGGAAGGTATGGAATTCGTGGACGTGAATGTGGATCAGGGAACAGCTACCTACGACCCGGTAACCCGGACTATAACCTGGATACTTGGAGATGTAGTAGTGGGAGACCCTACTGCATGGGTTAGAGTTAAAATATTAAGTGCTGGAAGCTTCGTCTTCGCACCAAGTATGACAACCGATACATACGACCCTAACCTCTCAAGCAACATTCAGACATTAACCGTGAACGCCCAGAATGTTCCAGAGAACAATGTTGTGAATGGTCAAACCGTGGGGATGCAAACCACTGGAGCACCAATAGCACAACTGTTACTGGCTGTGTTAATGGTTTTAGGTGGATTCTTGCTACCAAAACGTAAATAAACAAAAATCCAAATTTGGGATATAAACATATCCCCTTCCCTTATTTTTTTAGATTAATTAGCATATAACCTAGTTTATGACTTTATTTTCCCCCATATCAGAATATTTATGTATTTCTTCTAACCATACCAACATGAATATTATCATAAATTGCGAGAAATAAAAGAAATAAAGGGTACATTTTAAACTGGTAGTCCGGGATAAAGAGGAAATGCTCATAGCATTCTGCAAACTTTCTGGTGAAATGGCCATATCAGAAACTGCCATAGGAATCTGGAACCAGTATGAAGAATTTGTAGAAACAATAACCGGGATTTATGAATTTATATGGAAAATAGACTTTTTCAGCCAGGCTTTCAATCCCAAAAAGTCTTTAGATATTAATGATTAATAGATGCAATTGTGGCAAATGAATGAAGATTAATAAATATAAAATTGTGGATAGATTTTATATAGACTATTACATTCTTATAGATTAATAGTCAAAATCAGTTAATAGTCAAAGTCTTGAAGTCATTCTGATTATTTGAAGTCATTATCTTAAGTTAAACCTTAAAATTCTGAATAAAAATAAATGGTTTTTTAAATGAAGGCATTATTCATAGTTACAGGAAGAGGAATTGGCGGAGATGCAGTTACCGCCTTTAACATTGCTCGTGCTCTTTCAGAGTATGGTGTTGAATGTGAATTTGCGTTAGATCACAGTGCACCAGGACTACTCTTGAAAAAGCATAACTTGTCATGGTATCAAATCAGCATTCCCCAGGCAGGAGGCCATGCTGCCACCAAAAAAACACTGGCTAAAGCCGCTGTTAAAACCTCAAAGGCTGCTGTGGAAGCTGCCCGCCTTATAAGGAAGGTACACCCCAATGTGGTAGCGGGTGTAATTGGAGGGGGTGCTGTGGCAGGGTGTTTTGGGGCTAAACTGGCTGACA